>ENA-OPDW01000165-OPDW01000165.1-human-gut-metagenome-genome-assembly--contig:-NODE-165-length-57814-cov-4.143372_pt1 | contig 57814 bp, 79 predicted proteins | sample MGYA00241264_ERZ501508 | MGnify/ENA primary metagenome ERZ501508 (study PRJEB25962, sample SAMEA2042575) | human gut metagenome | biome: human gut; feature: human-associated habitat; material: faeces...
CCTGCCGGAGGCTATATCAGCTGGGGGATTGACTCCCACCACTGATACCGGCTTGTTTCTCACCACTTATAAAGGTTGGAGTCATCTCCCAGCTGATATAGCTATTCTCCGTCACCGGACTCTGTTGCCATGTCATCTGGTGTATCACCACTGCTGTCACTGCTCGCACTGCTATCAGATGATTTTGCATCTGCTGCCTTAGCATCTGCAGATTTTTCTACTCCAAGATACGGCAATATCTCTGTCATAATCTGAGATGCCATTGTCGTTGCCAGTTTACTGTTTGCCTGATTATCCACATTTGGCTCGTCAATCACAACGTAGACCATGACCTGTGGATTTTCCTGTGGTGCATATCCAATAAAAGAGACCAGATACTTTCCATTTCCTCTTGGCAGTTTTTCCGCAGTTCCAGTCTTACCTCCAACGTCATAACCTTCTACTGCCGCAGTCTTAGCTGTTCCTTCTTCCACAACTCCAAGCATATAATCTTTGATAATATCACTCGTCTCCTTAGAAATGGTATGTCTTACAAGAACCGGATCTTTATTTTCCGTCACATTTCCATTTTCATCCTGAATCTGCTTTACCACATGTGGCTCATAGTAATTTCCGCCGTTGATCAGTGAACAAAACGATGCTGCAAGCTGAGTCATTGTAACATTAAAGTTCTGTCCAAACGCGTTGGTGGCCAACGTAGAGGAATCCATATCCTCTAGTGAGTATAAAAGTCCTGCTGCTTCTCCCGGAAGATCAATTCCAGTAGACTGTCCAAATCCAAACAACTGCTGATATCTTACAAACTGCTCTTTTCCTATTGCTGAACCGATCTGCATCAGTGCAACATTACAGGAATTTTCCAAAGCTACTTTTAATGACTGTGTTCCATGTCCATCACGGTTACTACAGTGAATATCATGGTCTCCTACGTGAAGAACACCATTGCAGACATAACTTTCATCTCCGTTCAGCACTCCAAGATCCAGACCTTCCGATATGGTAAACGGTTTAAATGTGGAACCTGGCTCATATCCACTGCTGATGCAGAAATTATTCCAAAGTGAATTCAGTTCTTTGACTTTCTCCTCATCAGACAGTGCTGCCAGTTCTTCTTCTGTGTGTAGTTTTGTCAGATCACGTGGATTGTTGAGATCATAATTCGGATAAGATGCCTCCGCAAGAATCTCTCCATTTTGCGGATTCATAACCATAACTGCCGTGTTCTTACTTCCAAGTGTCGTACCGGAACGGTTCTCCTCGTTGAACTGTGTAATATATTTTTCCACTACACTCTGTACCTGAAGATCAATTGTTGACACAACCGTATCTCCGTTCTGGGCTTCCTTCACTGTCTTTTCATAAGATGAATCTTCGCTCAGATATCCATATTCTCTGCCATCTGTACCATTTAAAATGGAATTATAAGAAGCCTCGATTCCATTACTTCCCACATTTCCAGACACGGTAAAGCCAATCACATCACTGGCCAGTGTATTATACGGATATGTTCTCACATAATCCTCTTCCAGCCAGATTCCATTGACATTCGGATAATTCTCATCATCCTCATCTATCTTTTCGAACTCCTGAGCTTTTTCATAACTGACACCCTTTTTCATAATCAGATAACGGCTGTTCGGATTCTCCTCCACTTGATCTTCCACGTCACTTTTATCAAGTCCAAAACAGTCTGCCAACACCTGAATTGTCGGGTCAACATATTTTTCATCACTGTTCATGACCTTTGCATCCAGAATCACATTGTATACTCGCTGGCTTGTTGCAAGCTTCGTGCCATTCCGGTCTACAATATCACCTCGTTTAAATGGAATCGTTCTACTCTGATACTGTTGCTGATCCAGCACGATTTTAGAATATTTATCCCCGTTAAAAGCATTGATATAAGTAATTCTTCCTACCAATAAAGCAAAAGCCAGTACAATCCCCGCGAAGAGTAATACTAGCTTTTTTTGCATAAGTTTTGTAAATTTTTTTCGAAATTTGTTTTTTCTTGGTCTTCTTGCCATTCTATCACCTATTTCGCATTCTTATCAGACTGGGCAAGTACTCCATCCTCCGGAATTCCTTCGTATTGCTTCACATAATCTCCAGAAGGGCTTTCATATTCAATCACCTGATCAGAAGTCGCATATACCATACCAAGTTCATTCATAGCTTTCTCTCGGATTTCATCTAAATTTACAGAATCCATCACTGAATTATACTTCGTATTGTTCTGCTCCTTCAAATCTGCAAGCTCCTTCTGCAAGGAACTTACTTCTTTTGAATGACTTGTAATTCTTGACTGCATCTGCACATAATTCACGCACAGGATCAGTGCAAATATTGCTGCCACCGCAAGAAATGTTACATAAGCACGGTTCATAGCCAGAGCCTTTTTTCGATTTTGGCTGACCCGTCTGCTTACATTCTTCTTTCTCTTTGGAGCACTCGTTCGTCTCTGTGGCTCATATGACGGCTTTGTCACAACATTGCCATACACATACTGTCCCTGTCTGTTCACTCTATTCTTTTGTGTATGCACGGTTCTTCCCGCTGCCATAATACTCACCTCAATTATCTATCCGCCGACTTTAGCAATGTTCAAAAATACGAAGCTTCGCACTCTTAGATCTGCTGTTGTACTCAAGTTCCTCTTCACTTGGCAGAATCGGCTTCTTTGTTATAATACTCCCTTTTGATTTTTTCCCACATACGCAAACCGGAAAGTCCGGTGGACAGGTACATGGATTTTCATTCTTTCGGAACGCACTCTTCACAATACGGTCCTCCAACGAATGAAATGTAATAATGCATAATCTCCCACCCGGATTCAGCAGATCGATCATATCGTCCAGCGAATCACGTAACACATCAAGTTCTCTGTTCAACTCGATGCGTATTGCCTGAAACGTCCTCTTTGCAGGATGTCCAGACTTTTTCTGAAACTTCATAGGAATTGATGCACGAATAATCTCCGACAATTCCGCTGTCGTCTCTACAGGCTTCACCGCGCGAGCCTGCACAATGTGCTTGGCTATGTTCTTCGCGAACTTGTCCTCCCCGTAATCGCGAATCACTCGGTAAAGATCTGCTTCTGTGTAGTCATTGACGATGTCTCTGGCCGTCATCTTCTGACGTGTATCCATTCTCATATCCAGAGGTGCATCTTCCCGATAGGAGAATCCCCGTTCTGCCGTATCAAGCTGATATGATGATACGCCCAGATCAAGCACGATCCCATCTACTTTGTCAATTCCCAGTTCATGGAGCTTTGACTTCATATCACAATAGTTGCTCCGGACTATTGTAACCTTCTCCCCGAAGTCTTTTAATCGGGCACTTGCAGCCTCGATTGCTGCAGCGTCCTGGTCTATTCCTACAATACTCCCCTTTTCTCCGAGACGTCTGCACACTTCGTATGCATGTCCGCCTCCACCGAGCGTTCCATCTACATAGATTCCGTCCGGCTTAATGTTCAGTCCGTCAATTGTCTCATTTAGTAATACTGATTTGTGTTTGAATTCCATATCTTCTCCCTCTAGATACTGAACCCGCTTGCTTCCATATCCGATGCAATCTCTTCAATGTTAAGCTCCACTTCAGCATTCTTTTCATCCCATCTGGCCTTGTCCCATATCTCGGCACGCTTCCCCATACCGACAAACACAACTTCCTTATCAAGTTTTGCATAGGTTCTGAGCACAGAAGGAATCAGAGTACGACCTTGTTTATCAAGTTCGCCGTCTGCTGCGCTTCCCTGAAAGAAATAGGCAAAAGCGCGGGCTTTCTTATCTGTAGTGGTTGGTAATGCATTGAGTTTCTTTTCGAAGTCGTTCCATTCATCTTCCGGATATACATAAAGGCAATTTTCCATTCCTTTTGTTATGACGAAATTCTCCCCTAGATCGTCACGAAACTTTGCAGGAATGATCAATCTTCCCTTTGCGTCAATATTATGACTGTACTCTCCTTTCAACATGAAACTCACCTTCTCTCCCATGGCGGATATTTTCTCCACATCTCCACCACTTTGTACCACTCATCACCACTTTCTACCACTTGAAACCATTGTAAAACACTTTTCCACCTATTTCAAGCACTTTTTCCTGTTTTGCGCAAAAAAAGAGAACTGAATTTCTTCAGTTCTCTGATTTATCTTCTAATATGCAATTTCACTTCTTATCTGTATACTCTCTATCTGTTACTCAGCTGTTGTTGCCGCAGTGGCAATCTCCTGATTAAATGTATCTACAGACTGATAATTCACTTTCGCTTCTTTCACCGGTCTGCTGGACTCATACATATTGTAAGCAGAATATCCAATCCACACAACAAGCGCTGCCGCTACAACTGCCACCGCACACTTGCGAAGTCTGTTGGCAATCTTCTCCTTGCGCATGACTTTCTTTCTGTTTGCTTTTTCTTCTTTATATCTATCCACTTTTGCCTGGCTCATAATTCAAATGCTCCTTGTCTATGTTCGCTTTTCATATTGTAGCACATCCCACGCATTTGTACAACCAGATTTTACTATCAAAGCCTGAGTTGTAAAGCCTGAATCCTGCGAATCCTACACAACTACAATGATACCGCCGTCGTTAGCATACATACTACTGATTCCTGCCGTATCCACAACAATCACATCTTTAAATGTTGCATGTTTCACCAACAGCTCTTTAAACGCTTCTGCACGTTCCGGGCAGTTACAATGGGAAATTGCAAGTATCTTATTCTGCGGATCTGACAGCTCAGCCAGCACACTTTCTGCCATCTTGCCAAGGGATTTTTTCATGCCACGCCCCTGCCCGATCTGATAAATTGTCCCTTCCGGAGTAGCTCCCATGACCGGCTTAATATTCAGAGCTGTCGCAACAAGCGCCTTAATTCCTGTCAATCTCCCGTTCTTTCTCAATGTGTCCAGTGTCTCCAGCACAAAATATGTATGCTGGGATTCGATGTATGCTTCCACCGTCTCTATGACCTGTTCATATGTCATACCCTGCTCCTCGCATTCACGAATCTTCAACGCAATCAACGTCTCTCCAATCGATGCAGAACACGAATTAAAAACATGGATATTCTTCTCGCCGTGCTCCTCATGATACAGATTCATGCCAAGAACTGCGCTGTTATAAGAACCACTCAGTTCTGCTGACAATGTCACTGCGTACACCCGATCCACATCACAGTCATACTTTTCCATATATTTTTCCGGTGATGGACAAGAAGACTTGGGACATTCTGCTGCTTCTGCCACGTATTGCAAGAACTGCTTCTGGTCAAATGTCTCATCATCTACAATATGGTGTCCCCCTACTTCTATTGTCAATGACGCTGTCTCAAAAATACCGGAAGCTTTCATCTCCGGTGTTAATTCTCCACAACTATCCACAATCACTTTATAACTCATACTTGCCTCCCGACTTAGTATCTTATCTATATCTCAAAGACACGTGTTCATTTCTATTATATGTAGTTTCTAATACTACATTAGTAATATAGCACATTTATAATAGAAAGAAAAGAAATATTTATATTTTAATTTTTCTTGATACTCCAAGAGCTATTCCCATTTCTGCCATCAGGAAGAGAACCGACGTACCTCCATAACTGATAAACGGTAATGTAATTCCTGTATTGGGAATAACATTAGTCACAACCGCTACATTTAATATGACCTGAAGTGCAATATGAGCAAAAATTCCGGTTACAATCATATAACCATACACATCTGGCGCATTTTGGGCAATAAACAACAATCTGTATAAAAGCAATCCAAAAATCACAAGGATCATAATAACACCAAACACTCCCAGTTCCTCACAGATTGCTGACAAAATCATGTCATTTTGCACCTCTGGAATAATCATTTTCTGAGCACTGTTTCCTAACCCTTTTCCAAAGAATCCGCCAGAACCGATTGCGTACAGTCCCTGCAAAGTCTGATAACTTCCGTCTGAAGCATATTTTTCCGGGTGTAGCCATGCAATGACACGGCGAAGTCGGAAGCTTGTACTTGTCTCAAGAGTCTTTGACAAAATAAACACTCCGGCTGATACCACTACCACCCCGGCTCCAACAAGCATCAGAAACGGTTTCGTCTTTGGATGCATAACAAAAATAAGAATACATGTAATTCCAAGTACAATCATACCTGTACTTAGGTTATCTGTCAGAATATATACGCACGCGGCATTGAATCCACCCCAGGCCAGTATCTTCAAAATACCATTCAGAGTCTTTGCCTCTTTTCCAAGTTCAATAATCACTACCGGTATAAACAAAATTACTGCGATTTTTGCAATCTCTGCCGGCTGTAACTGCTGATTTCCCGGAAGCCTTAACCACCTTCTCGCTCCATTGACCGTCTTTCCGAGCGGCGTCTTAACTAACGCCATCAGAAAGATTGAAAACCAATACAACGGTTTCGCCAATTTAATATAGTAATGATAATCTATTGTTGATACGATTATCATTCCCAAAAAACCAACCACACAGAAAATCAACTGGCGCTTTAAATAGAACATACTGTCCCCTTGTTTTATCAGGGCACTGTAAGAACTGGTACTAAATAGCATTACCAATCCAAAACAAATCAAAAAAATCAGAACAGCCAGCATACTGTAGTCAAAATACTGGTCTGTACTCTTAACATTCCTTGTATTTCTTTTTTTCTTTTTTCTTTCTGTCATTTTTTATACTCTCCAATCGTTTCTATTATAACGGGACACGCTTTCAAAAACAACAGATAATTCATGAGTACAGTAAATTCACAGTTTTTCAGATTGAAACATAATATGATAGTGCAATCAGTTATGAAAGGAATATGGAAAATGCAAAATTACCGTTATCGCTCATCAGGAAATCCCAGAGGTTGTATGAGACAGCCAGATTCCAGACGAGACAATACGAAATCAGATACTTTCTGTGATATGCCATATCAGGATCCTTGCAACATACCTTGTCAGGATCCCTGTAACACGCCTTACCAGGATTCCTGCAGTACGCCTCATCGGCAAATGAATAATCAAGAATTATGTGCAGGTATAGCATTAGACCAAATGCCTGTGACTATGGCTTATGTACCGTGGACGAAATGGCGGAATATTTATGAGGCTGAAAAAGGATTACGAAGAGGAACCATTTTTCAGGATCTGGATAAACCTTTCCGTGGAATAGGAGGTTGTCAAAATGGCAGATAACAGACCTTGCAAAGCAGAGCTTCTGGACTGGATCAACACTGTGAGTTTTGTATGCGATGATACAAAATTGTTTCTGGACACTCACCCATGTAACACAGAAGCCTTAGAATTTTACGAGGAATTTAAAAATCAAAGAATGCAGGCACTTCAGGAATATGCAAAGTATTATGGTCCATTGACACTGGATACCATGTGTACTCCTGCTGATAAGTGGAAATGGATTGATACACCGTGGCCGTGGCAGGAAGGAGGGTGCTAGTCTATGTGGAATTATGAAAAAAGATTACAGTATCCGGTGAAAATCACAAAAACAAACCCAAAAATCGCACAGATTATACTTACGCAATATGGTGGACCTGATGGAGAATTAGGCGCATCTATGAGATATCTCTCTCAACGATACACGATGCCATATAAGGAAGTAACAGGAACACTGACAGATATAGGTACTGAGGAACGGGCACAAAAACGTTATCGCTAATTTTTTATTCCATTATTTCCTTATAAAAAAGAGGCAATATTTTCCATCTATCTAAATTGAATCGCTTCGATTCTGAGCGCCTGTCCGACCGTTCCCATCGTGGCTACTCCGTCCGCCTTTGTCCAGTCTGTCCAACCGGAATTCTGAACATGTACACGATACTCGAAGTCACCTTCGAAGCAGAGGCACTCTAAACGTTTACCTTTACCTACAGTTCCAATAACGGTATCTTTCGTAATCTGTCCGTAGTCTACCCAGCCTTTGTCCTGGATGTGCGCTTTCGCCTTAATCGTCATTTTTTCCGGATTAATCTTGAACGCTTCAAGTCTAAGATTGTGACCCGTGATACCAATCACTGTTTCAGCTGCACGATCACCAAGCCATCCTCTATCCTGTACATGAGGATTAACCACAAACATAGCTTTCTTGATTTCAATTGCTTCAATTTGCAGACTCTTTCCCTGTGCGCCAGCCCACTGCCCGTTACTCATCCAATCTGTCCATCCTACATTCTTCTGCTGTACACGATACAGATAGCAGGTGTCTTTTCCTGTAATCTTAATGGACTCGATTCTCTTATCCTGGCCTGTCGTTCCAAGGATAGTATCTTTCGTAATGTTCTTATATTCCTTGTTGCCGATGTCCTTAATGTTAACCGTTACGTCCGTTTCTCCTACTGGAATCATACGGAATGCTTCGATTCTTCTGTTTTGTCCAGTAGATCCAGCCAGCTTGCCGTCACTCTGCCAGTTACACCAGCCGATATCTCTGGCGTGTACCTGATATGATACTGTGCCGAAGATATCTTTTTTGTCCTGGAACACTCCACCAGAAGTAATATATCCGTCGATCGGTTCTGGCTTTTTCGCTGGTGCGGACGCTTGCACTGGTGCAAGTGCGCCGATTCCGAATGCACTTAAGATTCCTCTTGCAAGTTTGTCAATCTGGTTGTTGAATTTTGTCAGATCGTCGTGGTTTGAAATAAATCCATTTTCCAACAGGCGATAGCTATATCCTTTTGCTGCTGCTCTATTTACGTTTGCCAGATGCGCACGTCCTACGATAGTATTTGCTCTGCCGGGGAAGAACGAGCCAATGAAGTTAGCAAGTGCCTTATCATACTGATCGGGGTTATATCCTTGCTTAATAATTACATGCCCGCCTTTCGCAGATGCTGATGCACTGTCCATGTGGAGTTCCAGAATTTCATAACTTTTTGGAATGTTGAGTGAACTGATTCCCTTGTCTGCGTACCAGTTTCGATTGGTATCCGCAATTGTGACGTTGTTTCCTCCTAATACTGCGAGTCTGGAAGCAAGGTATCTGACTCTCTCTGCTTCTGTGTATCCGTGCCCTACGGCTCCTGAATCTCCTGCGCCGTGTCCGGCAATGACAAGTAAATGTGCCATGTTATTCTCCTTCCTGTGCAATGTCGCACATCACTATTTGCTTTCCGCATCTTCTGGTAATTCTTCTGTCATATCTTCCAAGAATTTCTGAATCCATTTCTTGATTCTTGCTGGGACTGGCAAGCCACATAGGGTCATATTCTTTAAAATACTGACCGCTTCGTATAGTATAAATAACAGACAGAAAAATTCACAGATTCCAAGTTTCTGAATTCCCATAATCTGTATGTACTTCTCTGGCACCATGCCAAGCATATTAATATGCATGATTACATCTGTTGCCATTAAAAGACAAACTGAGAAAAGCATGGCTGCCTTGCGGATTGCTCCATCAATTCCAACACAACTATTAAACTTATGCTCCTTGATTGCCCGGAGGACCCCAAGAAGCGTGTCCAGTGTCACTGCAATCAGCAGAATCCTGATAAATGAGTTACTTGATAGTAATACTAAAATCTTTTCCATCATATAAATCGTCCTTTCCTTATTTTATGGTATAAAAATAAGACCACTAGGGTCTTGCACGTATTTCCATATGATCACCTCTATTCTCCCAGTATCAACGCCAGCTTCTTGGCTCTAAGGCTGTCTCCTCCACCGGCACTTACTTCCATATAACATTCTGCATCGTTCTCCACGATTGTTGTTCCGGCGTATGTTACAAGATTCTTATATGCCTGGATTTCTTCTGGTGTGAGGTCGGTTTCGATTTGTGATGTTAATGCATAAATTACATATGTATTTTGGACTAATTTAATTGCTGTTTGCTTATCCGTAAATCTATCATCAACAAAAACAATGGTATTACTATTAGGAACGTACGTATATCCGCTTTCATTAGTCCACATCGAACTTTTATATCGGTTCGATATAGGTTTATGCCCTTTATTTATATTTTTAACGTTGAATGATAAATAACCATTTCCGTTTGAATGGAAACCATGTGCTACACTTATAGCATCAACATCTTTCAAGTTTAATCGCGTTACTTTTTTATACAACTTCCCTAGCTTCAAATCCACATAGTCCGCTATCCATTGCTGACCATTGGCATCGGTGTAGTTGCCGTCTGAGTCCACTGGAATAGCTGGAAGACCTGTTGGTGTGTTGATAGAAATAGTCTGCGGTTCGTAATAGGGTTCGTAGATTGTGTTTTCATCTTTCTCAGTAATCATAAAATTACTGATTTCCAGGCTCATTCCGCAGTTTCTGACTTCAACATATTGTCTTTCTCCGTCTTCTTTGCAGCTTACTTTTACTGTTACTTTATCTCCTATCACCTCAGCCCTATTAGCTTCAATACCATTAAACAAAACAAAGATGGTAGATACAGAGAATGGATTTTGAATCACATTAATATTAAACGTTATAATGTAATCTTTCCCAGTTTCAAGCTTGCGATTTATTCCAATGCAAAAATAACCGGATGTATAACTATTGGCAGTTGCCCCATCTACAATTTCTTGATGCACAATAAGTTTATCCGTCTTTTCTGTCGTACTTAAAGTTGTTCCATAGGTATTAAATAATATTCTTTCTGCTTTTGGACTAGGTATGCCATTTGCACTGTATCCATATACATCGACAAGATTCTTTCCTCGCACTTCTACGCCAATCTTCCCATCACTGCCAGCACTTACAATCTCCTGCGGATAGTCTGGCGATGGACTCGGCTGTCCGCCGGTGTAGGGTTCATACGGTATTTGTATATCGCCAATATTTAATATCACATTTTTAAACTTTGTGTATGTTCCGTTATTGTTCGTTGAATCTTGGTATATAGTAACTTTTGTCACGTCACTATTTAAAACTATCGCTTGCCCTGCTGCAATTGTTTGATAATTAAAAAAAGAAATTTGTAAAGGTTTATTATATGCACCATTATATTCAACAATATCTGCATCAAACCTTACAGCTGTTCCTGCTTTTAAATTTACTGGAAAAGTTTTTGAGAACCTATCATCTTCTGTTTTTTTAATGCTATAAGTTTCATCTTCATTTTTAATAAGGCAAGCATTCAGCATACTGTTGACATCTATTAGATTTGCCCCGGTCGTACTCTCCTGCTTACTCCACCCAAATACTTTCATCTCATTCATCGGATTATTCTTTAATGTATCTGACATGATTGCTGGGTTCCCGGAGGCAGATATCTCTGCCCCGATTCTGTTCTTGAGGATTTTATATAATAATAAGCTATCCATCATACCCACGGCCCCCATTGTCCATTATTTCCCATGACGCACATATCTAATGCCGGTGTATAGCAGATACTGCCCGGAGTTATACTTCCGGCGCCGGTAAGCCCCGGAACGTCTGCTATAAGCGTCGGAAGTGTATCTTCCTTGCTGTCTGCAAGAAGCTTCAGGCACATCCCGCCGCCTGAGTACGTGCGCTTAATATCAATCAGTTTTACTGCCATGTGATATCTCCTTTCTTATCTTAGAAATTATATTGGTCTACATCAACTTCGTCCGACCACAGGCTGAATGTCTCATCCACACCGTAAGCTTTCACCTTAACAGTTGCACCGTCCATTCCGTCATCAAGAAATTCATCCGCATAATTCGACTTAACAAGAACTGCGTATGACGTTTTGTACGTCTTTTGTGTTCCATCACTTTTTGTGACCTCAACTTCATAGCTTATTGCATTGTCTACCCTATCCCACTGCACGCTCAGACATCCGTATGTGCCGTATCTGGATGTTCTTTTGATATATGATGCATACTTAACTACCGGCTTTTCCAATACATTCTTCTCAAGAAACTTCTTCGCTGCTGCATCTATTGCATCCTGTAGCTTATCGTCAATCTTGACTTCGATTTCCGGTATATCAATGTGTGGTGGTTTGAGTGGTGGCGTACATGCCATTGTCGGCACTGCACAGGCAAGTGTTAATACTGCCATTAATACAACTGCTATTAATTTTTTCATTTTTCTCATAATTTTCCTCCTATTCTATTGCTATCCATGCATATTCCGCGCCCTGCATTAGTTTTGTTATTGCCGTATTATCTTTTGGTGTATACGAAACCGTTCCGCCTTCGACAGCAATTGTCCCCGAACTATATCCAACAGTCTTAAAGTACTGGCTATAACTTACACCGACACCTGTTGTAGTTCCATCTGCATATGCCGCACTTATCACTCCACTTGTCGAGGCGCTTTTGTGGCAAAACAACACAAAAGTGCTAACATTATCAAGTCCCGTATCTATTGTAACTGCACCGGATTCAGCACCCGTAACAGTCCCTTGTGCTGTCTTACTTCCACCAGAGCTTTCTCCTGCAAAATTTCCGACAACTCCGAAAATGGATACACCGTTTTTGATGTTTTCCGCCAACAAATTCGCATCGCCTTTGATTGTCTGCGTTCCAGATAGATATTTTCCAGAAGATATTGTTATATCTTTCGTGCTTGGAGTAATTGTTTGTGCAGCCTGTTTTTGGATGGAACCTGTTACTCTTCCAGTGCTCTTGTAGGCAATCGTGCCGGACAACATTTTATTTGCGGTGGCATTGGCATCAGGACCAGCTACGCGAATATAATACTTATTCTCTTCCACTCCATTTAATGGATATGCGTCCTCTGTGTCTGATGATACATATCCAAGCAGATTGTCACCTTTCACCGTATCTGGCATATCTTTGATTGTCATAACCGTATACGGATTGATAACCGAGTACCTACCCTTTCTCAGAATTTTCTTCGCTTTCCTGCCCACCGAATCTTTCGGCAAATAATATGTGTCGCCACTTGTTGTCCCTCTATTCAATTCAAAATATCCGTCATCCGTTATAGTCCAACCAACATATGTTGTACTATCATAACCATCTGGAAAGGATGTACTTGTCAAACTTTTTGTTGTATAATTCCACTCCTCTTTTACGTCATAACTCGTCCATACATAAGCACCAGTTCCGATGCCTGCCTGGCACTGATGTGTTCCAATAACCTCTTCGCCCGCAGCGTTATACCCTATGATTCCTTTCAACATCTTATCTGGAGCTACCGTAGAGCCCGATAGGTCTATGACCGTCTTTGAGCCATACATTACCTTGTTGATTCCCACTTTTTCCCCTCCTATCCGATATTGACAGTTGTTCCGCCGGATTCTCCGTCGGACTCTACATATGGGATTCCCCGGACCGTTACGCTGGACAGGCAATCATAACCTTCATCCGGTGTGACTACTTGTTCTGCAACTCTTGGCGTCACCGTCTTAGCTTGTGCTTTCATAGTTCCAGATGCTCCCGAGCTTTCACCGAAATACGTAGCCGTATAATTGATTCTAATAGAGCCAGCTTTCGCGCCAGATGTCAACGTCGCGTACCAGACTCCATTCAGATATGTCGCTCCTTGCACATGCACAGTCTGAACAGAGCCGTCGCCATTTGCAAATGACACTGTCGTATTGGCATTTGAACTATCATCCGTATCCAGTAGAGTATTTAGCTCTTCGCTAGTTAAAACCGCTACTGATGTGGGATCACCAGAACTGATCTGTACAACTTTTGTTCCGGCTTCCATCCGGTTGATATTCCGCTTTGTAGTCTTGTAATCCTTGAGCGTCTTGTAGATTGGAAGTTCCTGGCAATTTGTAAAATAGTCTTTAGTTAATCCGACATATACATCATCAGACTTGTGCCGAAGAAAATACCTGGCCCTGTCCCCGTTCACATCCCCAAACCACCCGATAGGCGATAGTATCGTTGGCAATTGGTATCCGGTCGAGTAATCCATTCCACCAAATTGTAACTCACCACGTTCCATATCGAGGGTGTAGCCATTTGTCTTGGAATATAATGAAATCAACTGTTCAAGGGTATTAATTACGAACTGCTCATCTTCACTCTGTATGATTCCTGCAGTTACTGTTCCAAGTTTCGCAGTAATGGCACTCAGCGTCTCAACATCAAGATTTTCAATGGCGATGTAATACAGTATCCACTCTTTTCCATCCCATCTTTTAATCGGCTGTTTTGATCCAGTCGTCCATAACTGATTCACCTCTGGATTTTCCGGCGCCGTCTCAGACACAATGATTCCGGAATCTCCATCCTTGCCCGGAGTCCCATCTTTGATAGTTTCAGATTTCGCACCGTTCTTATCTGTTACTGTAATCGTAGTCTCACCATCTTTCTTATCGATGTCCACGGTCGGGGAATAACCATCCTCTCCCGGCTCTCCGTTAGTTCCACTCTTCGCAACCGAGTAAGCGGTGTTGCTACTGCCGTTCGTATAATAGGTAATTGTTCTAGTCCAGAGATATTTTCCCGACTCTGCAGATACTGGCTCGGAGCTCCATTCTCCTTCTGGTGGTTCTGTCCCGGAATCTCCGACCTGATAACTTACTTCGCTGTGATCAACAGATACAATCTTGCCTTGCAGCTCTTTCATGATGGCATCGACATCCTGCGTCTTCTTGGATTCCATTAATGTATAATTAGCAAGTTTCCCGGTATCTTCTCCGACAACCGTGTAATGATTCTGTACTTCCTGCACTCTGGCAGACAGGTATATTTTTTCTTGATATCTGTTGTCTGCGATCTGAATGGTATCCCCGATATCCGCCTGTAAATCATATAACTCCGCCTCATAGGATACTTTCTTATCATTCCGCTTCTTGAGTTCTGACAGCCCTCTGTTAAATAGTTCTTGTGGAGAATCCGTATCATACTGGAATGCTCCATTGATATATCCGTCAAATTCTCCCTGTCCTACATAATCATAAGCTCGGAATCTGGACCATTTCTGATGTGCCTCTCGGTCGTAGATTCGGATATGACCTTTGGGACTATAGTATTTTCCGTCATCATATTCGATGGAAGAAATGTTTGTAACCTTCCCATCTTCCAGCTCCTTGCCGTAACAGATCAGACAGGTACACAAGTCTTCGATGCTTCCGCTTCTGGTCAAGGCAACTAAGTTGATGTCATCAATAAATGTCTGCTGAACCTTATCCTCACCAATTGTCTTGTAAATGTTCACGATCTGCTTTGTTACAGTCGCTCCATTCATCTCAATCACGAATTCGCACTCTGCATCAAATGCATTCATGATCATACCGATTCTGGCAAGATGACTGTCCGTCTTGCTCTCGTACTTTGTTGCTCGCTTCCGGTCTGCAATCTCATTGATACCAATCTCCCAGCCAGTGTCATGAAGACATCGATTCATGGTATCTGCTACAGACTCTGCTGAAACATTCCAAGTACCAGCTACCTCATTAATCAGGTCCAGTCCAATATCTTCACAATGTACATCCAGCTCGTCATCGCCTTCGATGGTCATGATGGTATATAGCCGGTCTTTTCCATACTTATCTTTAAAAGCGATATAATTTCCTTCCGTGATATACTTGATATCCTCGTGATCCGGGAATGTCGTAAAATCATAGGTGCCAATCGCTACATTATTTGTAAGTGAGATTGTCTGCCCCTGGTTAGCTCCGCTGTCATCAATCTGCAGACTGTCCGGAGCATCTGTGGATGGATTGCACAATACATGCATATCACGCCCGATAATGAACCATTCCATCTATAACCACCTCTCTCTATAAGTTACTGTGACCTCCGGTATCTGTGAAAATGTTGATGTTACAATACCGAGCGTGTGTTCTCCCGGAGGAAGAAGTAACGGCCGGCTTCCAATGTCTACGGTATCCCAGTCCAGAATCCCGTTAATGTATAATTTATTAGCATTTCCATCTAGGTAGATTTCATCATCCGGTTGGAAATAATTCGGAATATCGTCGTACTTCTGGACATTGTGTTTTACTACATTGATTGCTCTTAACAGATTATTCCGGATCGTCGGGTTCGTTTTGTATCCGGCACCGTACCAGGTAATCTTTCGCAGCTTCGCGGAAGAATCCTCTGCCTTAAAAGTCTTGCTGATTCCGGCGTAACTGAATTTGACTGTAATGTTTTCTCCAATCTTCTCTACCCGGATGCAAGCGCCATCGCCTTCACGTCCTGTCACGTAGAACTTCGTAGTGTTCTTGGTATCCCAAACGCGCTTCTGACCAATATAGATTGCCATATCTGACCTTTCAAGAGACGCATTGTTGTCTTCAAACACCACAGACACGATGATGTTGTCATCTGCATCCGAGAATGTTACAGAATTGTGTCCGACCTGCTTTCCTGCATCAGATCCAGCCCCAACTGTGTTGAAATCAAAACGCCAGTCACAACGCCAGTTTTCCGGGTATTCGCCGTTTGCGTCCGCCGGCACCGTCTTAGTCAATGCTGCCCCATGCCAGCTGTCGCCAGTCTTATAATTGGAAACTTTCGCGTATCCTTCTGTTCCAGACTCCTTGACATAAGTTATTGCCCCAGACTGCAGTCTCTCCGGCGTGACCGGCGGCGTGATTCCCTGGTTAAGCGCCCAGCCACAGTCCCTGTATAAGTGGTCATCAAATAACCGCTCGGATGCCTCATAACTCACACCATCTACCTCTTCTGGATGCCCGATCTGATAGAATCGATCGTCCAGAGTCAGTCCAAGATATCCATTCTCAGACTTCATGAGTGCTGTGACATTAATTGGAACTGCTTTTGTCCCTTCATTTTTCAGTGTGATTTCCGTAGCCGTTCCATTATTTGTTGCCGTCTTTTCCGTTGTTTTGTATTTGTACGGGTCTGTACATATGAACGAAAAGCTGCCTACAACGTTCAGTCTTCCGGGATCTACGTCTCCAACACTTTCTTTTGTGCCGATAAAATATTTATCCTGCTCATCTCGAAAAACCAGCTCTGCTTGTTCTACACTGATCAGAGAACATAGCTTATTGAATTTTTCTCGGAAATCTTCCGTGCTGTTGCTGAGCATCTGATAATTCACTTGAATTGTCCGAGATTCATCCCTCTTCTGCTTATAGCGTCTGCCATCCTGATTCCCAATCTGAATATTGCTAACTTCAGATTCTAACAGTTCGCGCCCTTCCACGCTTAAGGTCCTATAGCCCTCAATTTCATTTTCGATGTATATTCCATTAATGCAGAGTGCCTCGGAAGGCAACTCTGTGTTATCCTGACTCTCTGTCGTGTCTATGAATTTATACATATCTTGCCTCCCTATCTAACTCCGCTTTTTCTTCTGTTCTGCTTATCAAGCTTTTCAAGTTCCTCCTGCGTATAAACCGCTGAAGCTTTTGCAACCTGTTTTCCATCAATTTCAACCGGAACATAAATGGTATAAGTTCCATTTCTGGTATACTCATAATTGTCATCCAAATCATTAATATCTGTCCGGATGTTCATACCAATATCCGGTATGGTCGCCAACTCTGGTATTTGCACCAGTTGTGCTGCCGCTTTTCTCGCAAGCTTAACTTTTCCCAGTATTGCATTAACCCACCCAATACCGAAATAACTACCAAGCTTATCCGATACTCTGGATGGACTATGAATCTGTGCTTTTGCTCGGATTGCTGCTTCTGCAGCTGCTGCAAGTTGCGTTGCCACTGATCTGACATGTCCTAACTGACTTGCCATACCATTTGCAAGCCCAGCACCTATATATACACCGCAACTGTATGAACCGGATCCGGCTGATTGCATTGCCACTACCGTGGATGCAGACATGGATCTTGCTGTGGATACTGCCCGGTTCATTCCATTGCGGACTCCATTGTTGAAGTTGTTTCCAATTGCTTGACCTGACGCTGTCGCACTACTTACCCCGCTGCTGAATGCACTCTTAAGAGAACTCATAGCCGATTTTGCTTTTGAACCGATCGCATCTAATCCACTATTCACAACATCAACCGATTTTCTCATGCTACTCAGTGAACTGTTCGCTGATTTCGCATTGCTTGCTATGGTTTTCATACTGGAATTCACAGCTTTCAATGCCACTGCCATTGTTGCTGTCCCCGCAGCACCTGTTACCATAGCTGCTCCAAATACAAGTATTCCGGCTGATACCGCAACAACAGATACTCCTAAAAGCGTTAATCCAGCTGCTGCAAGCGTCAAACTGACTCCAAGCGCTATAAATGCCGCACTGGCTACCAATGTGCCGGCTCCAAGCACCAGCATTCCCGCACCAAGCATTGCAATACAGGAAGCTCCCTGTTGTCCATAGGTCACAATCGTAGGAAGAACTCCTGCCATGACGGCTAATGCCGCACTGGCAATCAGCACACCGGTCGCAACAAGTACTACTGCAACACCAAACGCAATCATTCCCACGGATCCAGCTGTAAGTGCCGGACCCAAAGCTGCCGCTCCACCTGCCAGAAGTGCAATTGCTGCCACCATGCCAACCATACACGCAATTGCAAGTGGTCCTGCATTTGCCAAATTAATAGCTGCTGATGTTAAAATCGTCATTCCCACTCCTGCAAGCACTACTGCTGCTCCAAAAGCTATAAATCCCACAGCTCCTGCAGACAACGCCGGTGCTACATTTTTCGCTACAATCAACAGCGCACCCAACGCCACGACCATTCCAAGCATTACTCCCGCAGCCAATGGTCCCGCCTGAGCGATTTGTACTGCTGAATATGCCAATATTGCAAATCCTGCACTGATTATCAGGATACTTGCACCTAAAGCAAGAAGTGCCGGAATCATTGCTGTCAATTTCTTCGTTCCCCCAGACATAGAGGAAAGCATTTTGACCATACCAACACTTAACGCTGTGACCACTCCTACTAAACCAGCTAAAACTACAATAGCGCCTGGTCCAGCATTCGTTACCGCAACCGCTGATTGAGCCAAAAGATAAAATCCTGCTCCAATTGCAAGCACTCCTGCGCCCATCATCATAAAAGCCTTGGCAGACGCTACCATTTTCTTTGCACTTCCGTTACTGGATTTTCCAACTGCTTCCTGCCCTTTCGAGACTTTAAATAAATTAGGTGCTATTTTCCCAAGACCAGCTTTTGCCAATCCACCTACTGCTCCTGTAAATGCACCTACAAATGGTGCAACCGCGCTGGCAATTTTAAATCCCTTATAAGCCACATATAGTTTCGGTAATATCGTAATTGCTTTTGCTATTTCCTTATCATGTTCTTTCAAGAATCCTGCAAAGGTAGTAAGAGCATTCGTTGCAGTTCCCATGCTTTCCGAAAAGTTGTCTACACTTTCCTTCTTCCCGAAGGCTCCTGTGAGATTCTGGACCTCACCAATGATCGATCCTGCAGCATCTCCAAACGCTCTTCCTACATCAATAACATCTGTTTTGAATACATTCCAGTAAGGAGATATTATTTGAATTGCTTTTGGAATATTAGCAGACATCCAATCAAATCCCGCTTCGACTTTTCCGGTTAATCCATTAATCGCATCTACTACTTTCGTCTTGGCAAATGTATCATACAAGTTCATCATTCCGCTTACTGCAGACGCTTCCAAATTTCCCATTGCGCCCTCAAAGGTTGTTATCGATGTTGCTGCTTCTTTTGCCATATCGGTCATACCAATGTTATTAATAGCCTGTCCGAGCATATCTGCACTGATTGCACCTTTTTCCATTGCGCCCTTGAAGTCATCACCAAGCGCCGGGTTAAGCTTGATAAGTTCTTTTCTGAGGCCTCCTGCGAGCTGTGGACTTGCATTGATGATCTGATTCCAATCCTGCGCATGTAAAGCTCCTGCCGCCATTGCCTGCGAAAACGCAAGTGCTACCGAGGAATATTCCTTTGCACCTCCACCGAATACAGCAACTGCATTACCGACTGCTTCTGTCAACTTGTCCGCGTCTTTGATTCCATTTGCCGAAAGTGAGCCGAATGTACTCATAACATCCTGCAGGGAGAATACTGTTTTATCTGCATACGTCTTTAACGTACCTGTTGCACCAGCGATTCTCTGAATTTCGTCCTCTGCATATCCACTAAAACGCATAGCTGCTTGAAGCTTATACATAGAATCCGAAGTTTCTATTGTTTCTTTCGAAAGCCCGCTGACCGAGCTTGTGACCATTGATACTGCTTTTCCTCCGATTGCAGCCATTGCTCCAAAACCAAGTCCTCCGGTGAGAGTGGTTTTCAAATTGTTCGCATAACCAGCGCACGATTTCATAATAGATGAAAAATTCTTGTCCTGCGCTGATAATATTGCTTTTACACTATACGACTCTGCCATTCTCTCACTCCTCTCTATCCAGCAACTTAGTTGTTCCAGCAAATCTGGATGGTTTCCTTCGATTCCTTATCTTTCCGAATTCCTTATCAAAATCAAAGAACTGTCGAAATCTCCTGTAAACGGGTTTAGTCTTGCCCTTACCTGCCTTCTTTTCTGCCTTTACTGCAAAATTCAAAAATGCTTGACGGTGTTCGTGCAAACTCTCGTCAAACATCCGAAGTTCTAGCGCTTCCATCATAATTTCATACTCTGACAGCGTAAGCTGATCCACTTGTTTAAACGATGTGAATCCGAAATATCGGAAACAATTTTTTGCCACTTCCTTATACAAGTCTTCCTCTACTGATTCTGAGCCATCTGTTTTTCGTATTCTTTCTCGATTTCCTCCACAATCTTCTTGGTAGCATTTGCTTTCAATAAAAAATTTTTCGTTTCCTCCATAAGCTTATCGATATCAGTCTCTTCTGAATCAATATAAGAATCTAGTAACGCCTTCGTTACTCTAGGATTTTCGCTTTTATTTGCCATATCCAAAAGATCTACTAATGCATCTGTCTCCTGATCCACAACAACTCTTGCAATCAGATATCTTGCACCAATCTCTTTTGTAACGCCTTGCATTCCTTGAACCGGAATTTTTACCATTCTGTTGGCTTCCCTTAAAAATCCCATTCCGAATTTAAACTGATACACTGTTCCGTTAATTGTAAGTTCCATCATATTTCTTTATCTCCCTTCTGGTGCGATGTCGCACACGAAAAAGAGAGCCTGCTGTCTAGGCTCCCTACGCTCCTGTTTTCTGTGTATCCACAAATACATATGCGGCAATTTCTTTCTGCTCCGCTGACACGGTCGCATAACCGCTCACACCATTTCCATTGATCCCGAATGTGAGAGAAATCTCTACATTATCCTCTGCACTTGATGTCTGGTCAAGCTCCGTAAGATATCCCTGGAAGTATTTTGATTTGTACTTTCCTTTGTTCGTGTCAGTACCTTCTTCCTCCAGGTTCACTTCCCAGATTTCCAAAATCTCATCATCGTCCAAAGCATCTTCCAATTCGTCAATGAATTTATCTCCCTTTTTCAGGAGACTGGAAGCTGTGATTTCGACCTCCGAAGTTCCCGGAGTACGCACTGTTCCGTCTTTTGTTGCTGTCGTATCAGCATCTTTTGACTTAGTACGCTCATTCTCAGTTGTAAATGCAAGTCCTACTGCATCGTTTGATGCTGACTTGCTCATAATGCGATACAGGTAAATAACCTTCTTACCAGCTACCGCCTCTGCAAATAATTGTAATTTGCTAAACTTCATTTTCATCCTCCTAACTAAATTGAAATTCCACTTCTAAAACACCGTGAAGAAGTGGTTGTTTTGTCGTTGTGTCTGGGAGAATCTGCTGGCTCACATTCCTGATTTGCCAGGCATAATTCTCCGTATGTTCTAATATCCTGCACATTGCTTTAATCTCTGCTAGAATGCCTGATACCGTCCCTCTCTGTCTTGGATTGTCATGCCACACATGAAATGTCTGACTGACTCTCCCAATGGTCTCAGACTTTGTATTCTGGTCATTCTGCTGACTATCTGCAAGATATACGAAAGGATACGGTGTATCATCTGACGGTAACAACGTATCATACACACCAATACCCGTATCCTTATACTTTTCTCTCAGTGATACTAAAAACTCACTGAATAACTCCTGCTGTGGATCCATAGCATCACCTCACAAGTTTTCGTAAATCAGACTTGAACTTCCCTTTCTGCGCATTGTACGCCGGCTTCATATATGGCTGAGCGTTCATGAATCTGGTTCCATACTCCACATATGCTGCGTAATCTGCTGTAGGCTCAATTTCCGCAGTCAGACCTTCATCCGTAATATCCAGTCCAATACTTCTTTTCAAATGTCCAGTATCAACCGGTGCTTTTTCCTGCGCCTTCGCCTGTAATTCACTGCCATTCTTTTTAACAACAGTTTTTACAGCTTCCAGTTTCTCGCAGCGTTTCAGTTTCTTCTGCAATTCTTCCATGCCAGTAATCTTAATTCCCATCACTGTACCTCCGACACTACAAAAGTCTGCTTTGTCCTCAAGTCTCTCCGGCTGTCCACCTGATAAATCTTCTTTCCAACACGAATCTGGTCAAATGGCTTTTCATACTGGTTCTGTAACTGAATTGTTAGACTTCCCTGTTGGATACTTCCATACACCAGTTTCATTGTCTCTACCCCAGTATCCATAACCGAAGCATACCTTATTACTTCTTTAATCTGATTATCGGCATAATTTCCCGTCTTTTTATCGTACTCTCCAGGAACAACCATCTGAAAAAAAATTGGTGTATCATATCTCACAGGAATCTCACCTTGCCTTTCGTAGCGTTCTCCAAACTGTCCAAGTATGCTTGAATATCATCCTCATATTCTGCGAAATCATCTTCCGCAAACGCCTGGCTCTCACCTTCCACAGTATGCGAAGCAAGTCCCTCTGAGCCAATCCGGTTGAACCGCTTAATCACAACATCAACAATGATATAGCTCAGTGCTTCGGGTGGCTCTGCTCCACCCAGCCGCACCTTTAATCGGTTTTTTGTCGCATTGAGCAAGAGCATCAGCTTATTATCCTGGTATGTATCCTCTTTCGATATTCCAAGAAGCTCTTTTATATCATCTAACATCAGATCACCTACTCCTCAGATGCTGCTTCTTCCTTTTTCTTTCCAGGCTGTTTCCCCGGTTTCCTTTCATGCTCTTCTTCCACCTTTTCAATCAATGGAATTCCGCGTTTATTATTGCTTCCGGAAAGTTCTGCCAATCGTTCATCTGCCACTTTTACACCTTCACGAGGAAAAATATCTCCCTCGTGGTATTCATGATCGTTATCATGTAAATCTGTAAAATACACAATTACTTTATACATTTTTACCTCCTAGGCTCCCGCATTAACAGTTACAGCTACATCACCAGAACGAACAGCTTTGTAATTCTGATCACATTCAACCAAGGTGACGTGGTGAGCTGCTGTTGAGGAAATCTCTGACTCACCATCCCACTTAGACCAATTCTTAACGTCCATACCGAAAGTTACTGGAGTTGCGGCTACAGCATCTTTGTACTTCCAGCAGTTTTTCATTGACATCAACTGCTCTTTTACAGTCAATTTTGTCTTTCCTGTTTCTGAGCCAGCTTCCGATGTTACATTCAGTGTACCAAGAGTCTGTGTATCAGATTCTCCTACAGAAATATATGCAATAGCATCCAAATACTCACAGAAGAGACGCAGTCCCATAATTGCGAAGTTGTCGGAAATCATGCGGCCATAACTTCCTTCTGAATGAAATCCGATAAATCCTGTCTCAGGATCCGTTGTAAATACAAGTCCTGCTTTTGCGAACTCAGAATCTCCCGGATCAACATAATATGCGACCATATTGTTGAGCGGAGTTGCAATAACCACTTTCTCCGGAATCTCAGAGCTGATGAATACAACGTCTGCTCCAAGGAAGTTCTTCATGTATTCAAATCCAAATGCGGTCTGCAATGTAATATCCGCTGCGCCCACATATTTATATACATCCAGAGTGTTCACCCACACAGCAACTCCTGTCACGGTTCTCTTCATCTTCTTGAACTTATCCTTGACCTTACCAATTGCCATTGCAACAGCCATCTGCCATGTAAACTCGTGTCCTACCAGCGATCCAGCCATTAACTGCTTATAGAATTTGTCACTGACCACATTTCGAAGATCTGACTTGAACTCCTCATCTGTATCTTGTACAGCTGCTTCATATCCCTTGTCGGCAATTGCTTCCAGAGATACACCTTTTCTGTACTTCTCAATCTTGATCTTATCAAATGTCTGTTCCTCTACTGTGTACTGAGACATTGGAATCTCTTCGCCTTCTCCAACCTCTCCGGACTTCAGTGTTCCTTTTACTGTCTTGGTCTTTAACTCTGATCCATTTTCTTTTCTGATCATTCTGGTAATTCCCAAAATATCTAACAGTGCCTGCAGGTTCTTGCCGAATGATGTAACAAAGTCAATCTCTCTGGCCATAACCTGGGCCTGTGCGCTTCCGGTCATTCCGTCCGGCGCTGCAAATGCCTGTAATCCTAATTTTCTAATATCATGCATCTTTTCTACTTCCTTTCCTTACTGAAATAATGTGATGTTCTCAGCAATCAGTCTCTGTCTTTCAGACGGATTCTTCACTGCCAAGATTTGTTCTTTTGTCATAGTTCCTTTTCCACCAGTACCTGCTTTTGGTGGATTTCCCTTTAAAGCATCCTTGACTGCAGCCTGCACCGCCTCCTTGTACATCTTTGCAAATGCTTCAACTGCTTTCTTGGTTCCGTCAGCATCCTCTACCACCAGATTGACCAGAAGTTCATCCGGGATATTAATTTCCTCGTCTGCCAGCATCTTGCGCGCTGTCTTTGCCATATCTGATTTGGCATTCTGCCGTTTCAGGTCCTCCAGTTCCTTTTCAAGCTTATTTGCCTTGTACTCCGCTTTCTCTTCCTTTGTCATCTGTGCCAGCTTTTCAGCCTCGGACAGCTTATCATCCGTCAGTGCCTTCCACTTTGTCTGTGCATTGGTCACCGCGGTATTGACCGCTTTCTGGACACGTCGGTCAAACTCTGCCTGATTTCCTTCAAGCGCTAAAAATTCCTCAAATGACAATGTTTCATTTCCACCGTTATTTCCTGGTTCATTTCCTGGCCCAGCTCCAGCACTGTTTCCTCCATTGGCTCCACCGCCGTCTCCCCCAGGCTCTGTAAATAACTGCAGGTTACTCATTGGAATTCTCCATGTTCTGTTTTTCATATCTCTATCCTTTCTGCCCCAACCCATTCATTTAAGCCCAGGCCATTGCATCTTGAATGTGTAGTTTAACGACATCCCGGTCACATTAAGTTACATGATCCGGACATACTCCGGAAACTCCTCGGCAATCATACAGATGCCAATGAAAAAGGAATCCACCAGAGTTTTCGACTTCTCTGATAGATTCCCATACTTTATATCCACCCTTCCGGGAGATATCTCATATTCAATTTTATCGTCTGTCAGGTCCTTTATGGACTTGATCAGTGTCTGTGCAAGTGCTGTTACACCGGCACAGACGATATCGTATCCAGGCGCTGCGTAATTTGCATGACCGGATATCTTTATTTCTCCTTCATGGACACTTACTTCAATCAATAATCTTCTCCTTTCTTCCCGGTCATTCCCTGCCGGTGGGAGATATTAGGATCACCGCCTTCCTATGCTACGATGCTCTTGATTTCATATGCAATTGCACAATCATATTCAATTCTACAACCTCTTGCATCTTCCCATCCGGGAGCAAAATACGCTACATCTGCTCCAGACAATAATTCTAATGACTTTCCCAGGAACCAAAGAGGCTTTGCATCTGCAGGTGCATTCTGGAAAAAGGAGTCAATTACTTCTACGGGCTCTCCTACCATTTTCTCCGCACTCTTAATTGCTTTCTGTCTCTCCTCCAGAATTTCCTCATCTGTTTTTCCTTTCATTGGCTGGCTAATAAATAATTTCTTCATGTTTTCACCTCGTCCTTTCTTAAAAATGAATATAAAAATACCACCAATCATTATGATCAGTGGTATCTAGTCTTCCCATTCTTTTAAATTGTCGCTTTCTTTTTTTAATCTCTTAAGCTCTTCTTCTCTTTCTTCTGGAGTTAAGTCTCTATGAATAATTACATCTTTTCCTGTTACTTTAATTCCTTCCATTCAATTCCGAACTCCCTTCCAAACTCTTTCAACGCTTGTATCTGCGCTTTTTCTATACCATAATTGTATGGCGCTGATACATACTTGTCAACGGTTTGGTTGAAATATTCGCTCCTAAATGGCTTTTTTCCTACTTTATACGAAAATACTCTTCCATCATGAGTAGCAATTATTCCAAATTCATATTTTCTTGCCCCTGCTGCTACAAAATCACTCCCTGTTGGAAGAATATTAGTTGGATGATTATGGATACCAATTACACCTTCGGATTTTGCATATTCCTGGATCATTCCAATTTCATCAGATGATAATTCTACACCAAGTACATTTGCATCCTTAGTTTTTGAAAATAATCTCTTTCCTGTTTTTGCACTAATAATATACAAATCTTCTCCATCTGTTCCATTTCTATGCACCAACATAGCCCTAGCATATTTACGCAATGAATTATTAACCGACGTATTCTTTGTTATTTGATTAAATTTTCTTCCATATGTTTCTGATTTGATTTTTTCCAACGGAACTTGATTACTTCCTATCCGTAAACTGCTGATATTTCCACTTTCACCCTCATTCATTCGTTTCCATGTTTCAAAATCAAGTCCATGTTCAGAATAACCATCCAGCCACTCTTCATAAGCCTCATCATCCATATATGCTGCAACACTACAATGACACCCGGGATGCATTGGCGAAGCATTCTCTCCCGGCATCATATCATCTACCTTGAAATGCTTCCCGTCTAATGCCTTACATTCTGCGCATACATCACTGCCACCACAAGCCACATAGACATATTCATCAAATCCATTCCGGATAAATGACTGTTTCTGGGCTTCCGTCTGTACTCTTGCAAGTTCTGTAACCATCAGACGTTCTGCATTGTATCTGCTTGCACCAAATGTCTTCTGTAAATGCCTTGCCAGCATTCTTGGATTCTTTCCTTGGATAAGCCCTTCTTTTAGGAGCTTGTCCATTTCTGCCTTTAACTGGCTCTGATACATCCAAATTCTGTCAGAATATGTAGCGTTCTTAAATGACGCATTTACAATTGCATGTGTCACTTTTTCATTATTAAGAACTGTCTTACCAAGAATACCTGCTTGTCTTTTGAACTCTTCCAGTGTACGGTCTGTTAGCTTTTCATCAAAGTATTGTTGCAGCTCATCAAATCCAGATACCAGTTCAAGCCCTATATTGGCTTTCAGAAGTTCTAGGCGATTGATTTTCATAGTCGCATTATACAATCTCATTTCTTCATTCGCCTGCTTGGAGAAATTCTGCTCCTTCACATACCGGGCAGCCTTACGTCCATATTCCTCAATGTCAAGCTTGGAAACTCTCCGTTTTGCCTCCGCCAGTGATATTCCCTCCGCAGTCGCATACTTTGTGTAGAATCCATTGATTTCTTTCTGAATCTGATCAAGCATGTATTCATACGTTTCTTGAATCTGCCTTGCATACTCAGCCTCAGATATCTGATTCTTTCTCAGATTCTCTTCTTCACGCTTACGCCAATAATCATTACTTTTCGGCATTCTCGCCACCACCACTCATATTGAACATCTGTGACATAATCGGATCTGCTTTTATCTTTTCCTGTTCAGAATCCAACTTTTTTATTTCATCTTGCACATTGTCCACAATAGACAACACTCCAAGCTGGGTCTCCTGACTGACGATGCCGTCAAGATTTCTTGCGATTTCTGATTCCTCCTGGACATTTGCTGGGAAGTTCGGCGTAAAATGTGGACGAATCTTCACCCAGTCATCTTTCTTCATTCCAGAGACCGGATTTGAAAATATTAACCGATACCGCCGGTTCATTCCAGATGTGAACTTCCGCTCCTTCGTCTTTTCCAGATTACTCATTGCCTGTAGCTTATACTTCATAGCAATACCAGAACTTGTCCCGAAATTCTCATCTGAAATATTTGCAACCATGCTGATTTGGAAAATAAGCTTCTCTAGTCGATCAATCAAATGCTCCTGTGTCGTATCACCATCTGGTTTCTGCAAGAATTCAACAATTAACCGTTCTATATCACCTTCAAAATTAATGATTCTGTCATCTCGGATATGTTTTACATCGTCATCGTCCAACTTAGATCCAAGCACTTTCAGATAAGCGTCTGCAAAATAATCCACATCATTTGCTTTCTCGCTAATGGCCTTATTGTAAGCATCAATCATAGTAAGTACTGGTTCAAAGATTCCCGTGCGCTCCTCATTTTCCACATACTCTGTAGCTGGAACTCCATCAAATCCATGAATCTTATCTTCTTCCTCCCAAATCAGCTTTCCCTTTATCACGAACCAACGAACCCTTGCTTCGTCCGAAATACTACCATGCAACACCTGGTTAGCGTCCACATAAAGCCTTACGAAAAAACGTTCTCTCCGCAATACGGAATCATCATAAATCATAAAAGCGTCCATTGGAGACAGGTATGTAATTCCTATGTTTCCAATCTCATCTACATAGTACATCTCATATCCCTTACCATAGATACTGCAAATCTTTGACAGCTCCGCGTTGTTGTCGTCCTGGTCATTGTACTGGTCTAGAAGCTCCACATATTTCTTCACTGCCTCATTCTCATCATCCACCTGCAGTTTGATTGGATGTCCAATGAAGAATCCGTTCATGGTGTCCACAATGTATTTAGCAAAATTCACAGCAATCCGATTATCCGGTTTCCATTTCGGCTTCTTCGGTTCTCTGAATATCTGATAATTTGTTTCATAAGCATCTTTCAGACGCTGATACCGGAACGTACACTCTGCAGCATGTCTTGCAATGAATGTAGTCAGTTTATAGTCTGTCAGCTCTTCTTCTGCCGGCAGTCTGTATATATCCTGCACCTATATACCTCCTTTCAAGTTTCTGTTTAGTCTCGGCTTAGCCTTACGTTCTTCCTCAATGGAATAACGCAACATAGCCATTGCATCATCAAAAAATGGAACTGGTTCTTCAAGATAAGTGTTTGTGCGTTCATCTTTCTTCCACTTCCATTGTTGTATTTCCTTTATGGTATTCACACAGGACGGATGTATGTGAATCATGTGTTGTTTTAAATAATCTATCTGAGCGTGAACACTGTTCGTCTCTTTATTGACTCCTTTGGCTCTGTATCCTGCTTTCTGCCACATCTTGATACGGTCCGGCTCAGCAGAGTCACACCACATCCGGAACTTCTTGTTAAATCTGCCCGCAGCCAGCTTAATAATCTCTTCTGTATCCATCTCATACACATACAGTTCCTGGAAGAGATACAGATCTCCATCCTTGAAGCCTACCTCGCCGATACAGTTGGCATGGTTAAATCCAAAGTCCTGTGAGTTCACAATGTAATCATAGTTCTCCGGATTCCGGTCAAATTCCTCTATGACATAATTCTTAAGGATAAGACCGGCAACCTCTCCCCATTCACCCAGACCATACACCCGATAACCTTCCGGATCTACTTCCTTACGCCGGAGCATACGTCTGTGATACGCTTCATCAATGAACCGGTTGTTCTCGTAGGTTGACTGATGCGTCAGTACATCCGGATCAACACGATCAAAGAACACTTTCTTAATCCAGTGATGTGATGACACCGGATTAAATGTTAACCTGATCTGGTAGAATAATCCCTTCGGCAATATACCTCGAAGTCGGTCATCGATGATTTCAAAATCTGACTGTGTAATCTCTGTGGCTTCCTCTATCCAAACATCGGTAAGCTTCCCGCGCTTAAATGTAATTGACTTAAGTTTCTCACGTTGCTTCTCGTCATTTACCCCGCGGAAGATAATCTGGTTATGATTGTTCTTACATTCCAGGAGCATATTTGAAGTATTGATGTACCAATACTTCTTATAGCTTTCTCCGAACATACGAAAAATAGCACTCTGCAATTCTGCAAAAGTGCTATCTCTATTCGTTACATCTGCTTTCCGGACACACAAAAGATTTCGTCCCGGGTCATTCATCAGACGCATGATATAATGCTGCGCCGTGTCCATACTCTTCCCAGATCCAGCAGAACCTTTCATGACGACATAACGCTTGTGGCTGTGATCAACCTCTTTAAAGCATGGATTAGCTTGAACATTTATTTTCACAGGCAATCAGCTTCTTTAAAGGCTTTGAAAAGTTTCGGTGACTGAATAGCAATCCAGTCTGTAATCTCCTCGTTCCATCCCCAGCTTTCGGCATCGCCACTGTTATTCCATAATCCAGACTCGTACAGAAACGCATGAATAATTTCATGCCTGAGTACCTTCTTCTTGTACTCTTTCAAATTCCTTAAAGAGTTTCTACTGGATTCTAACTTCGCGATCCTAATCTGATGAATACTCTGATCCATGCATCCATCACAACCCTCTGGAAGTTTTTCATCTGGCGTATCAAAATATATCGTATATAACGTTCCTAAAATATTAACTTTCTTCATTGTCATTATCTCCATAATCAATCGTGATGTTCAAATCCATATCTACATCTGTTTCAATTTTATCTGTGAACAATGCGTATCTTTTACCCAGGAGCTCTGCAGCTTTCAATTTTTCTTTTTCTGACGGGGCTTTTTCCATTGTCCTCGCTTCACTGCAGCCATCACCTGTGCCTTCTACTACGATTTCCTGTGCAATACTTTCTCCCCGAAGAACAGACGTCAGATACTCAATTACTTCCTGTGCATCTGCCGTTTTCTCATTGTGAAGCTCTTCCATACGGTCATCTATATATTTTTTAACGTTAACATTAGTTAACAATCTGCTCGCTGCTGATTTAGCTGTTTCATCGCTTTTCACATTCTGATATACCGCCTTGTAAGCCCGGGTGGCGTTACAGTCAATCAGGTACTCATCACAAAATCTTTTCTGTTTTTCAGTCACTCAGACTCACCTCCTGTTTTTTGCATCAAAAAAGCACCCCGGAGGGTGCCTCTATATCTTCATTATTCATCAAAATGAATTAATTCAAATTCTAAATCTTTTTTATCCACAATTTTAAAGCTTTTCTTAAATTCTTTCTTATCTTTATCATAACTTTCTACTATAAAATATTCTTCCAACTCCTGTAAAACAATTTGATTTTTTTCATTCTTCACAACATAATAATCTACTTGCTCACGAGCCTTTCTTTCTCCAAATAAATAAGAAATATTCAAAATAACATATAAAAAATATAATAACACCATTATTTTTATGCAAATTTTCTTATTCTCTATATCATACTTAATACTCTTTGATTTTTTCTCATTGGCGACTATTACAAGTAACCAACATAACGCAATACTTGGTATTCCTATAGTAAAAATCAATAATTTTTTATTAATTCCAATTAATACCAATTCCATTACTGTTAAAAAAACTGTGCTTGCAATAATTATAGAATAATCTTGTAATTTTTTTACCTTTTCCCAAGGAAAGCAAATAGTTTCTAATACTGATATTACAATTAAAAATCCTATTAGCAATAAATCTTCTCGTATATATCTCAACACAGTATTTATATCAATTTTTAAAAGTTCTTGCGGGATTCCCCAATAACTAAACTTTCCTTCATAAAAAGAATACGCACTTGCATATGCGAAGAACGTAATTGCTCCTACACTAAATACTATATCCTTAAATTTTGTTTCCACTAAAAATCGCCCCTTCATATACACACAAAACCTACCCTCATAATATCCCATTTTTCGTCATTATGCAACAAAAGAACGGCCTGTTGCCAAGCCGCTCTTTCTAGGTTTTTGTATGTACTTCTTGAGGAAGAGAAACCATAATGAAAGTTGTCTTTTCACTAAGTTCAGTATAATAATAACATATCTAAAAGTTTAATGTGTTTAATCTTTTGTTGCTCTTGATATCAATTGAGATATTCTCCCTTTCGTATATCCAATAGCTTCTCCAACCTCCTGCTGGCTCATTCCTTCCAGATACACCTGTTCCATAATCTGTCGTGTCAATCCTTCCGGTATTCCTACGATAAGCCTTTCTGCTCGTGCCATATCAGACAGCACCTCTTTCTTTCTGTTTTCCTTCTCCCGGATCTTATCCTTGATCCTGGAAGCGCTTTTGGGCTCCTGCATACTGACTGTAACATGCTGTTCTATGTAGGGAAAGCCATCTGAAGACTTACTTACTTTACCAGATACTTCAGGAACGTCCTCTAACTGCTGATGTAATCTTTCCAGGATTCTTTCAAGGCTCTGTAATTCCTTCTGATTCTTCTGATACCTTTTCAAGCATTCTTTGTCCACGTCCTATCTCCTCCCCTGTATCAATCTTGTTCCTTTTCGCCTTCTGCCTTGCCAAATAATCTAAAATTCCGTAGCATGCCGGTGTCCGGAAGCGTCTGCTCGCTTCTTCTGATGGTGGCTTTTCTGCCATTTGATCTCGCCCGGATATTGCATCAAGGCGCTGGTCTTTACTGATGTGCATTAGCATCATCTCCTTTTGCTTTCATAGCTTTTTCCACTCTACCAAGAAGTTCTTTCGCCTCTATCACGTCCGGATCTGTTTCCTCCAAGTAGAATTTATCGCAATTATCAATAAGTTTTTTCAGGATTTTATATATTAATTTAATGAGCATCGTCCTCAACTCCTTCGTCGTTTTGTTTTTATTCATCAACTTTCTGTTCAAGCCAATGTGTTTTACAAGCTACGCATACCTCTCTACTTGGTACTAGACTACCTTCTTTTCGACAATATGCTCTTTTATCACCTGCATAATATGGACAATTTATGTTGTAATAAATCATAGCTTCTTCGCTTGCACCAGCATCATCAATGCTTACTCGGTTCAAGCGTGATTCCAAACCGTCCAGCAATAGATTTATCATATATTCCCTATTTGTCATTCTGTTTTCTCCTTATACGGTTCAGGCAACGGCATCCATTCACCATTATCTATACGCTTCCCTCTAAAAAGCATTTCTCTATTCATATTTCTCTACTACCTCCAACTTCTTCAAGTCCTCGATAAGCCACGGTTTGGAATCTGACCACTTGACCATTGGGAGGTCTACTGCAAAGAAGTAGTCAATATTGACGTATTCTGCTGTCGTATCCCATATTTCCATTTTCTCGTTTTTCATGGCAGTTAATTCATAACCATGCAATTCGCCATTACTATCTCTCGCTATGTATTTGCATTTATCATTAAACAACTCCAAAAACGCTCTATCGCTCTCACTAATCACTGGCTTTCCGATGTACTCGGATTCTGCCCATTCTTTTACGTTTTCTTTGCAATCAGTATCACAAAATAGACATGTGACGCAGTAAATGCTATCACACGGTACTATACGTCTGCATTCTTTGGTTACTGCAATACTACTTCCATTACAAGCAATCTCCATAATTTCTTTTGCATACTTCTCTTTATTCTTCATCTCTTCCACCTCGCTTAAAATCATTCTCCCTCTCTGTATGGCTGAGGCAGTGGCATCCATGCTATTACTCCGTCCACAACATCATCTGATTCGTCTGTCCACTCTCTTCCATCCCAGCAGGCACTAAACGGTTGCTCAACCCGTCTGGTCTGCACAATGTAGCCATCGGAATCGCCGTCACTCTCTGGCTTCTTTGGAAGTCTCTCACTTACTGGAATCCACTGAGTTTCTTTCAGTGCATGTATCCCCATTTCAATAGCAGCTACTGTTTCCTCAGACCAGCCCCATTCCAAATGCTTCGTCAATCTGTCTATTGCTTGCTGATTATTCATCTTCGATCTCCTCTTCTTTTGGAAACTGAAATACCTTAGGCAATACCCAGTAATTAGGTTGCACGTAGCAACCGTTTACAACGTCATACCCACCGTCCAACTCCATCCTTGAAAGATACTTTTCTCTGCACATCTCCATAGCCTTTGTTGCTTTTTCTTCGGTGGAATATTCAGCTAAAATATAAACTCTATCTCCTTTGCCGAGGTCATTCCCCGGAAATGTTCCAACGATTGTTGCCATATTTTTCGAATATGGTGAAATTGTAATCAATTCATAAGGCGCATCCAATAATCCGTTCTGACTAATAATTCTCATAACTTACCTCCAATCTGCTTCTGGTTCAGCTTCAACCTCAACATCATCATCGTACATATCCATAATATCTGTGATATCGCAGAACGCCCTGTCTAACCTCATCATGAAAATGTCAAATTCATCCACGCGTCTTAACGAATTGATATCAAGTTCACTTTTGAATCTTGTAATGCTGAATCTATTACTTTTCGATTCATACATATGGATTTCTTTTGTCAATTTCTCGTCCTCTTCACATTTGAAAACCAAATCACAAAATCTTCCTCCGAATATGCGATTGCTTATATCCACGGTTACTTCTGCTGTCACATTCTGATATGTCGGTCTATCATCTGTACAAATTTCAAGTTCGGACGTATCAACATTCTTGCTGACATATTCCTTGTATTTCTCGAATACATCTTTCAAGCTGATTACATCTTTGTCCGGCTCTGTCATAAGGCTTTTGAAGTTCCCTAGGATTTCCTTGTTGTCAACTAAATTTGTGCTGTTGATAATTTCTGCGAGAACTGCATCGAGTTTTACCACATAATCATCCAAACTTACTCTTTCGATTGCCGGTGTCATTACTTCTTTTACTTTCTCGTCAATAACCTTTCTCGCTTCACCTTTCCATGTGAACTGATCTTCAATACTGCTTTTCAATGCTTTGGTTACGGCATCGGATACAAGCTCTTCAACTGTTCCGTCATTCAATTTATCTGCTACTGCTTTTGCTATTCTTTCTTCAAATGTACTCATAATTTTCTCTCTTTCTCGACAACCGACTACCGAGTGATAATCGGCTGTCTGATGATTTATTTCTTACTTTCCTAAAAAGCTTTATGGTTTTTCTTCTTTCTCCCAATACTCTACGATATATTCTTTCTTGCCCTTTGTATTACCTGGAATCACACGATATCCAATCTTAACGGAATACCCTGCCTTAATTAACAGCCTGGCAATTGTAAGCCGTTCTTCTTCATTCAGACCGGCTGTACCGCCTCTGATACTACGAATTACCGCCATGTTCTCCTCCTTCCGAAATACCCAGAAGACTACGTTCGAGATTATTCATCTCATAATCACGACCACTGGTATAGTTATTAAATCCAGTCTTCTGCTTCTGAGTTTTTTTCTTCTCTTGCTTCCTGTTCGGGTAAAACCTCTTCCAGCCACTGGCAGTTGCTTTCTTCACAATAGCCAGTTGTTCCTCCGGGTCATCACTCAGCTTCAGCAGATCTTCACGAAGAGCCTGTACCTGCTCCGAAGGAATCTCTCCGAAATTACTCTTACGGACGACCAGATACAGTTGAAATGCTCTCTCCAGTTCCGGTGGCTGGAATATATTATTATATATATTATTTTCTTTACTTTTATTTAGGGATTTTTCCGCGGAATTACACTCGTTTTTCCCGGAAAAATCACCTATATTTCCGGGATTTTCTTCAAAAAGAGTGCACTTAATAAAAGGTTCTGTCTCCTGCTTATTTAAAAGCCAGTACCTTCCTACTTCTAACGATTCCTTACTCTTACGCATTCTGTCTTTTATAGCAAGCTGAAACCGTCTCTGTATCCCGGCAGAGGTCAAGACCTTGTCCGAACTAAAGAGTGTGTTATTAAACAGTGACTTCTTTAGCAGGAAGTTCAAGACCTGCTTCACCTTGTTCAGATCTATTCCCAATTCACTGGAAACGATATACCAGAAATCATCATCTGTTGTTATGTAATATCCCTCCCGATAGATCTGTGTTAATAAATACAGGTAAATGATTACCCCGTCAGACTTATATCTCGCTCTGACGATTCGGATACTATTATCCTCGAAAAAATCTATATCTAATGGAAAGTAAAGAAGGCCTTTCAATTTGGGTCTGGCCATACTGCACCTTCTCTCTATCCAACATATTCCTCTACTGTAATATCCAGCCCTTCCATGGCCGAATATGTCTTTGCCGCAATCACCATGGCAATCTGTGTATCGTCATGATAAGCAACACCATTCAGAGCATCTGCGACTACCTTTACAATGTTGTCAATATCTGGCTTCTTAAGTGGAAGTTCTCTTCCCTCCAACATATCCAGCTGTCGTTTCTTAGATACGCTCTTCGGTGGAAGGAATCTCGCTATGATCCGGAGCATCACCGGCTTTCCTCTTTCCAGATAGAATCCATTTGCACGATTCTGGAACTGAGCCTTGATATAATTCTCATACAACATATCTTTCTCCGGAGTATAGGAATGAATATTGCCAGTAGACTTATTCCTTACAGTCTTCGCCCTGGCTTTCCCCTGTGGTTTTCCAGGGACCTGAAATGTAACTGACTGCATGCCTGCTCTCCTTTCTCCCCTGCAATACCTCATCCATAGCACTGCAGGGGAACGACTTGTTAATTGTTACATATGTGATACAATACAGACCTTAAAAGGTCGGTGCTTTTTGTTACCTATGCAATCACTGTAATGTGATGCTCCTTTAATTCTTCTGCAAGTTCGAACTCCAGATATTCCTTGATTTTCTTCATGGTCACATTCTTCCACAGTCCGCCGTCAGCTTCGACCAGTTTGAAATGCGGTCCTCTCTCACTGTCCTTGATACGGAACACATAAGAACTCTCTGGCTGCTCAATTTCTGCAAATGTGCGGTATGGTCTGAGCTTGACCGGATTCGGCACAATCACATCTGCCAGTTCCACACCTGATTTGATGGTTGTCTTCTGAGATACGCCATCATCGGAATAATTAGCCGTTGTTCCGGATTTGATATTACCGGCGACCTGCATGATCGTAGTCAGGTCTTCTGTCTCCACAAAGTTCGCCTGCAGCTCAATCAGGAAACGTTCCTGGTCATAATAATCATCAAACCGGAATTCATTCACAATTGCGCCTGCTGCCATCAATGACTCTCTGTTCCTCTCGTCAATAAGTCCTGAGAACAGAAGGACCTTTGTTGGACTCACTACATGAAGAATGGAAGATTCTCTCAATTCTTCCGGCTTTCCTTTGATATAATCCACCAGTGCTGTTAATGTATTTACAGAAAGATTACTTGCCATCGGGAATCTGTGATATCTGGTGAGATCCTTAGTACAATACGTCTCACCATTAATCTCCAATAACTTCGGCTCCATGCTCTCTGCCTTCAGACCTGTAATATACTGTAATGCTTCTTTTAATCCTTCCACCATCTTAAGTCCTCCTTATGCTTCTCTCTTTCTAAGATCTACTACTTTGTTACCATTGCCCTGCTGAGCTACAATCTCACCAGTCTCTGTATCTACTGTTTTACCTTCAACTTCTACAGTAGCTCCAGGCGTCACTCCCGGAATATCTGCTACAGACATCTGACCAGGAATCTGATTACCGATTTCCACAGCATCGACTTCTCCGGTCTGAAGATTCTTACCCATGCTGAATGCAGTGACTGCTCCAAGTGCCGGTGCCAGCGTTGTTTTCGTCTGTACTCCGGTCGCAACAAAGTTCCGCTCTGCATTTGGTTTGAATCCGATTGTTACGACAATCTTTCTTGCTGCAGTCGCATCTGTATTCGGATTTTGAATGTTCTCTGTTACTTCTTCAATGGCTCTGTTCACCTGTGCAGTAAAAGAACCATTTGCAAATGTTTCAAGATCAATGTGTTTCATAGTTACATACCTCCTTTTAAATGCTTACATATTCCCGAATCCCCTCTGTCAGATTCATTTCTTCCTTCTTGTTCCATTTATCCCAGAACTCAATTGTCCTGGACTGTGGACGTTCTTTTGCAAGAGTTACCTGTATCTTAAGTGGAATCGGTACCGCATCACCTATGATCAGAACCTCTCCCGGATTAAATGTTGTCGTAGTGCTCACAACACTTTCACTTCCGTCCGGAAGCATTCCCTTGATCATGCTCTTATCATTTTCATTGTTCAGCTTAGATACAATGAAATTGGCACATTGTGCCATAATCGTTTTATTAAGTTCCGAAGGTCTCTGACTCGCAACGAACAGCGAGATTCCGAACTTTCTTCCCTCTTTCGCTATTTCTTCAAAAGTCTCTGTCATTCTTCTCTCAGATGCAGAAAGCTGAATCCCGTTTGGTATATATACATGTGCTTCATCACATACCAATGTAACAGGCGTGATATCTGATATCTGGCAGCTTCTCTGTATTCCATAAATCAGTGTCGTGATGACTCCAATCAACGGGATTGCTACATCATGCGGAATGTCTGATAGGTCAATATTCTTAACCGGCTTATCATTGTCCATAATATTATGGATGACTTGAGTCAAGTATTCCTGCGGTCTTTCTTCAAATAGGAAAGAATATCTCCGGTCATGCTTCTTATCGTTCATGCTGTTTATTACTCCGGTCAGTTTCCCGTAGAATTCCCCTTTTACAGTCTTAGGCGTTCCCGCCTTGTCCCCGGTCTTGTAGATTTCTCCAGTCAATATTTCTTCTGTATTCATCCGGATCAGCTCCTTAAGCATCAGGTCATAATCAAAATATACCGGGCGGTCTTCTCTTCCTCCTGGACATATTTTGTAATAAGCTTTCCGGATTGCCGACATCACTACTATGGATGTCTCACCTTTGATCTTCAAGATATTACTTGTCATCCCCGACAGTCCAAACAGCCATATTGGAAAAGCAAAATCCTTTCCTATCTTGATGTTCCGTGCATATGACAACTGCGCATATTCACCATGAATATCAAATACTACAATGTTTCCTGCCTTAAGCTTGCTGACATTCTCTAATATCTTGGCTACTGTCTCTGATTTTCCGGAACCGGTGTTTCCAACAATACAGGCATGCCTCTGAAAGAACCGATTACCATTGACCCACGCTGGACAGTTATATGCAGCATATTTTCCAATTTGAAACCCTTTGCCGTTCGCATATGCAATCATCTTCTTAAATTCTTCTGCCGTAATCTCTTCTGCCTTTACGTTCGTAACCGGGTACTTGTCAATCGCATTGCTGAATTTTCCGTCATGAACACTTCCTATAATAGAACACTCAATAACCTTCATATCGACTCCGCCGAGCAGGGGTTCGTCATCATCCGCAAATCCCGCTTCACTTTCTGACTCTGTGACTGAGGTCGCCATTGTGACCAACTCCACAGTATCATCAGAAATAGATACCAGGTCATTAATTCTGATATTCTCAAATTCTCTCTGGGTGGTGCGGATCTGTATCCGGTCACTCAATATCTTGATTAATTTCACCTTATTCCCTCCAATAATTCGCTGTAGTCTCTGATTTTCGCTCCTTTGATTCCTTTGCAGTAATCACATTTTCCACAACAGGACGGATCTTCCAATCCTTCTTTCACCCGCATGAAATGCTGAATATTCATTTCTACTTCCCGGAGAGCGATATCCAGCACCGGCTGTGTGATCTGGAAGATATCAAGGTCCGTTACCCGCTCTTTGGTCGCCACCGCAAGATAGAATGGCAGCTGCTCCCCGGTATTCAGCTGGACGCCCTCCTGATACACTGCTCCCTGCAGGTCATATCTCCAAAGCGGCAGCGACCTGAAATTCGCTACCACTTTAAGGTCTGTAATACAGATGCCTGGCAGATAACTGTCCATTTTCATCTTCCAGGGAACTCCGAACATTTCAAAAGTCATGATCCGCTGTTTCTCTCCGGACATGAACTGCGCGAACAGCTTGTCCTCTGTCACCCTCTGGATGATTTCATTTGCTTTCCGGTATTCGCTCCGAAGTTCCTTCTTTCTCGTAAATACTTCCGGGTGCTCTTTCATGAAGCTGTCTAATGTTCCTTCAAAATAAGTGTCCACAAAAGAGCCCGTCAGCATGGCCTTGGTCATTGCCGGTCGATACTCGCCCCGTATCTTAGCAAGCGCCATAGCCTCACATTTCATGAAGTCCTTGTACTGTGATACAGAAAAGAACTGCTGATTAGCTTCCACAGAATAATAATTATCTTGATTCAGCTTCATCCTTCTTTGCTCCCTTTCCTGTCAGCTTAGGTTTCTCTTCTTTTCCTTCGAACGGATTCTTTACATTTCCTTCTGTTCCTCCTGCCGGCTCTGCGATCGAAAGTTCAAAATAATCCTCTCTCTTTGCCATTCCATCATGTAGGGAACTGTAGATTCTTCTAAGTCTGACCAAATCCCTCATAGAAAATGCTTCCGACTTGCAGCCGATATATTTCTCAATTGCCTCCAGCGGGACTCCAAACTCTTTCTGGAAGATATTTGACATCTCGCGAACCAAATCGATCAACGGCTTTTCTTCTCCGTTAATCAGTGTCTCTTCGCACTTCTTTACTGCAGCTTCTACCACATCCCCTGGAATGATCCCAAGGATACATGCCCTCAAACGTCTGGCGCCCTGATTTGCGACCATTTCATAGATGTCTCTAGGGTCTGTAAGAGGTATATTTCCTTTCTTTGTTCCTCTAATATGGGGAACTGTGAAGATTTTGGTCTGTCTCGTATTCGTCTCCAGATCCCATGCGTATGCCATGACCTGTGATTCTCCATTCGACTGCTCCAGCTCCGTGATTCCAAAATCAATGTTGCCCCAATTCTGAGCCATTGCCTCTGCCAGACGGATAGAAGGACCTGTTACTTTTGCCCCGCCCCTCGGATATTCGTAAGTTGCTGTCTCGGCCAGTGATTTTCTCTGGCATGATCTCAGGATCCGGTTGAAGCTATCCACTTCATTTCTCGGAAATCTCTTTGCAATGACCATGGCTGCCTGTACTTCCTGAGCCTGTCTGTTCACCATCATTTCTGTCTGCGAATTTCTTACCGCCATTCCTCTCTCTTCATTTACCATAACTTCATTCATCTATGCTTCCTCCAGTTCTTTTTCTAACCAATTTCCGGAATAAAACCATTCCACCAACATTTCTCTAAACTCCTGTTTATCTCGCGGTGTTCCGAAGAGACATCTTTTCAGCGCATAATCGTACGCTTCTTCCTCCTCTATCTCCTCTCCAGTTTCCGGTCCGATTCCTATATATACTTTTGCCAAAAGTCTTGCTCCTCTCTTCCTGGCAGTCACATGATTCTCCAGGATCTAAATTTGCCCCACAAAACGGGCATTCATTGTAATACATTTACTCGCCCTCCCTCTTTGAAATCAAGTTGCATAACTCATTTAACGAATCCATGACAATCGACACAAGTTCATAATCTTTGACATCTCTAGACTTGAACGGCTTTTCTCCATTCAAATGAGCCTCAATTCTGATTTCAATATCTGCTGCAAATTCGACGAATTTTTCTTTCTCTTCTAGCGTGACGCCTTTCGGCATCACCTCATTCATAGCAAGACATATGTACTTTTTTAACTCCGATGTTGAAATCTCATATTTCTTCTCATCTGCCATTTGACTTATTTCTCCTATTTTCTTATAATGTAATTGACTTATTTTTCTTGAGCGCTTTAAGCTTGCCGGCTTATATGAGCGCTCTTTTTTATATGATCTGCCCGATCACGTCTCTGATCAGTGCTGTTCCGGAATCACATGCCACATTAACAATCTTCTGATTCCCGCTTGCAAACTTCGCATACACCAGCTCTCGGTCTTCCCGGTACTCCAGTCCTACCAGATTAGCCAGATTACGAGTCGCCTGAAGAGCAGGCAACAAAAGGTCCAGAATCTTCTGCTTATCTTCCATACCCTCACCACCTTCCTATACATATCCGTAAGCCCGTCTCCATTCCTGGTACTCGTCCTCTAGGTCAGCTTCCTCAATAACCTCATGGAGCATCTTGAACTTTTCATACTCGATTTGATGTCCAATCTGGTCAAATGGAATGGCTTCACACACCTTGCACTGCTCCGCACTATGCCGGAATAAGATTTCTTTTAAGTTTGCTGTATCAGCCATGTGATCATCTCCTGCATTTTCAGAATCTTGATGGAGATCATCACGAACATTATCACTGTTGCAATGTCTCCTAGGATTACCAACACGAATAACGTATCCACAATCCTCTTCATTGTCCACTTTCCTTTCATGTTTAATATCCCACGACCAGCCAATGAAGAAACATAGCCATTGGCAGTCCGTTCATCAACAGTCCTACCACTATCCAGTCTCTAACTCTCATGGGCTTGTCCTCCTTTCTACCGCCTAAGCGGTTTTCTCCTTTAAGTCCTTTAATCTCCCAACAATGAAATCCGAGAAGTTCCGAACAATCCGGCTCACCTCTTCCGGTGTCTTATCCCGATATGCATCATCGGAGATATGGCAGGTACAGCCATTATTGGTCATTGTCTCTACAATCATCTTCCTGCCCTCCTGTGTTTCTTATTTCATGTTATGTGGTACGGTTTGTACTTGTTGCATCTAAGTTCTTAAAACCTTCTTCCGCATCCTTAATACCTTATTAATCGAATCAAAGAACGTCATTCCCATACTTCTTGGCATTGGTAAGAACTCCTTTTTCTGTAAGTCATTAAATTGCAGATATATAAGAAGCAGATCCTTGTAGTGTTCGTAGTTCTTATGCTTTTTGCTCAGAACTATCGCATCTTGTTCCGGTATGTAAGAGAAAAGGAACTTCTTTGTTTTGCCCCCCTCACAGGCATATACCGATGGCGATCCTCGCCGGATAAGTTGAAGCTTTAAATCTTTCATATCAATCTGTACCTCCCAAAAATTTATTGATGAAATACTGTTGACCTTTACCAGTTACTTTGGTTGTCTTATTGATTCTGACTGAACCATCTGGATTATTCACAGTGCTTTCCTTAACTTCAAACAATCCAAGCTCCATTGCTTTCTGAGTTGGCATATTCCAATCAGCACCTTTTCTTTTGATTAAGTAACTGTTCTCTCTAAGCCACTCAAAAAACCTCTTCTGGCCAGTCTCGACACCGTTCTGCTTCAGGAGCTTTGCAAGATCTCCAATCAGAATAGATGTATGGCTTGTGGATACCGCATCAGCAAAAATTTCTTTAGGCTTCATACGCTGATTATCTTCTAATAAGATTGCATTGCTCTGCTTCAATGATTCGATTGACTGATTTGCCATTTTCAAGGCTCTTGCCATAATCTGTTCCGGAGTATTCCATGCTTTCTCAAGATCGATGAAATACTGACGGATCTGTTTTCCTTCCGGCGATCTCTGGATCATACAGATTTGTTTTGCCATATCAATGCAAACGTCTGCATCCTTTGAAGGTCTTCCACCCTTTGAAGAGGTTTCGCTCATTTTTGAGCAAAAGTCTTTTCCTTCCTCAAATCCGTACTCGCACATTCTCGGAAACCAATCCTTGAATGCTGTTTTGATATGAAGTTGTTCATGTAAATCTCTTGCCGATACTGTCGGCTGTTCTGTTTCGTAATTAATTTTTAATACTTCGTTCATGTATCCTCCTTATAGTATCTTTTTAAGTTACTTATGTGCAAAAAAAATAGGCATTGGATTATCTATATGTAACTCATCAATCATAATTTGAATTTCATCACTTCCAAATACACCGTTTTTCATTTTTTCATAAAATGTTTTCGGCGTAACTCCTATCATTTTAGCAACATCTGTTTGAGATAATCCATTTTTAGCAATTATCCCACGCAGCTCATCTGTTTTTATCACATTTTCACCTCCGTAACTTTTTAAGTTACCTTTAGTATATCACCTTTTCGTAACTTGTCAAGATATTTTTTATTGCATTTATAACATTTTTGTGCTATTATAAAGTTACTTCATAAAGGAGGATATAAAGTATGACTGTTGGTGAACGTATAAAAAAGGTTCGGAACAAACTCGGAATGAGCCAAGTTGATTTTGCTGATAAAATTAATGTATCCAAACAAACATTATATAAATATGAGAACAATATTATTACCAATATTCCTTCTGATAAAATAGAAGCCGCTGCACGACTCGGTAATGTTTCGCCGGCTTATCTGATGGGTTGGACAATCAGCGATGAGGATATTGCAAATGTCTTTGTTCTCCATGATTTGGAAGATATAATTGATAATATAAGAGAGTTTTCTCCTCCTGAAAAAGCTCACTTTAAGAATTATCTACGGCTACATGAAATAGGTCGAAAAGATGTTGATAAATATACAAATCAGTTATTATCACTTCAACAAATGGAGACTGATGTTCAACTGAACGCAGCTCAAGCACGTACAGATATAGATGTTCCTGAAGGAACTGATACATCAGACGATGATATTATGAATGACAAAGATTTCTAAGTCCTTTTTATCGGACAGGTGTTTTGCTACATTTATCATGGAGGTGTTTACGATGAATGCTTATGAAGCACTTTTAGATGAAGCCTGCGATATCGGACTTATAGTAAAGGAAAAACCATTACAATATAACAATGGACGTATCAAAGGCAACCGGATAGCAATCCGGCAGGATATTAATACTACAACAGAAAAAGCCTGTGTTCTGGCAGAAGAACTTGGACACCATCACACATCAGTCGGAAATATTCTTGATATGGATATTTCTGCGAACCGCAAACAAGAGCGTCAAGCAAGACTTTGGGCATACAATAAGCAGATTGGTTTAACTGGTCTAATCAGAGCATATGAAGCGGGATGTCAAAACAGATACGAAACCGCTGATTATTTAGAAGTAACAGAGGAAGCTCTGACAGAGTGTATTGAATGTTATCGAAATAAATATGGCGAATACAAAATTGTAGATAATTATATTATTTATTTCATTCCACACTTGGCTATATTTAAACGAATATAAAAGAGGATTATTTTATGGGGTTATTTAACTTCTTTTCTAAAAAAGAAAAGCCAATGCCAACAATAAGCAAATATAGTTCTGTAGAAAAAAGTATTGATAGAAAATCTATACCCGCTGAGCAGATAGACGCTATGCAACGAATCAAGGCAAGTGACACTTATTGTCAAAGGCTCTATAGAACATTTTACAAAGGCTATCCTGAAATGCCTTTTATTTCTCAGGATCGCGAACTAAATACAAACTGGATTGAACAAGCTCATATGTTCGGAGTTACGCCAACCAAAGATATGATGAAGCGTTACTCTGACGGTTTGTTACCGGGACATGTTTATATGTTATACTGGCTCAACAAATATCATAATAAGAAAGTGCCAGCATACTTTGAATATGAATATGGAATTAATTTTGAGACTGAAAAAGATTATCTTATAAAAAATGGATATCTTGACAGCTCACTCACCCCAACATTCAAAGGCCTTGAGGCAATAAATAAGCACATAGCGGTTATTGAGAAAAAGTATCCGACTCCTAAGTATTCCGGCAGTCCCAGTATAACTTCCCCAATTATGGTTTCTGTGGGAAGAAGTATTCCAGCCAACCTAAAGCAGGGAATTTTTAATGTTCCTTTCTCTGACCGAATATTAATTGACAAGGAATTTGATCAATTAAATGTTTTTATTTCTTTTGCATTAAAGCTTGCGCATTTAAAGGAAAATTTAAATATCGACACACACAATTTTTCATATTCTAACAATTTTACTTTTTATGAAGCACAACCGTATACACCAACAGGCCGACCTGCTAAATCCCCTTTGGTCTTGCACTATGCATACGCTACTCACAATGATTTAAACCCACCTAAAGACTATTTCGGTGAACTCTATTACACCCAATCTGGAGACATCGGTAAAGCACGTTTAATCTTTTGGGAACGGAAAAAGGGTTATATAATTCATCTTGCTCTAGTTGACAATCAACTGGTCGTCAAAAAAGTAGAAAGAAGCACTCCGGCAAACTGGGAGACTATCTACAAACTGTAAAATAATTATGATATAACCGCTTCGGCGTTTATATATAATTCAACAATAAAAAAAATATATTTGTTATTTTACCCAATATTTTTTGTAAAATCGTCAATATAGTTATTGACATCCGGAGTTTTTAATGCTATGCTTTAAACACTTCAAAAGAGAATATTTTCTATTTTGAAGCATATAATATTATGGAACGTACTCCGGTGTCCTTCGGGCCCGGGGTCTTTTTATTTCACGGAGGTATTTATGGAAGAAAAACCTTTTAAAACACACGAACAACTAGTTGAATTATTGGCTTCGCGGGGAGTGGACTTTTCAAATCCTGACAGTAAGAGCTTTGCCAAAAAGAAATTACAACGCATTGGATATTACAATTTAATTAATGGATATAGCTTTCTTTTTTGGGAATCTGACTGCAAGGATAAATATAAACCAGGTACAACAGTAAATGAAATTTATAACTTATATTTATTTGATCAGAAATTACGCGAGACTTTTTTACATAATATTCTTCCGCTTGAAACAAATATAAAAAGTCTAATTGCTTACTATTTCCCTCAGATGCATCCAGAGACACATTATTTAACATACGATAATTTTGATATAACCAAAAAAGATGCTAGTAAAAATATTACTGGACTTCTTTCAGAAATACAACGGCAAATAGCCGGACGTTGTTCAGATCCAAGTATTGCACACTATTTAAATAATTATGGATATATACCTCTTTGGGTATTAAATAATATTCTTACACTTGGCACTATTAGTAAGTTTTATAGTTTAATGCAGCAAAAAGAGCGCCAAGAAATTTCCAAAACATTTCATTTATCGGATAAGGAACTGGAAAATATCTTAACTTATGTTTCATCTGTTCGGAACTTTTGTGCACATGGAAATCGTCTTTTTTGTTATCGAAGCAAACGACCTTTAATTGATACTTCACTTCACGTAGCAATGCAATTACCAAAAAGTGAAAAAAATGAATATTTATATGGTAAACGTGATTTATTTGCTGTAATGATAGCTTTAAAACTCACTATTTCCAACCGTGAATTTAGACGTTTAGTCAAGGAAGTCGATATTGCTTTAAAAAATTTATATTCCTATACCACTGTTTTAACACAAGAAACTATTTTATCCAGTATGGGGTTTCCTCAAAACTGGAAAGATTTACTTTTGAAATATTAAACAAAAATAAAACCGCTCCTGCTGCCAACAGGAACGGCTTAATGAATACTATACAGTGCCAAGACACGTACAATACCCCGTGACAAGAGTATTGTACCACATTTCCTTGGCACCTGTACAGGTGTTATTTTTGTACTCATTTTTTGTGCGACATCGCATATATACTAAGGAGGGTGATACATATGCAATATGAAGAATATCTTATCTATCTCCGGAAATCCCGAAGTGATGCCTCACTGGAAGCTATGGGCGTTGATGTCCTGGAACGGCATGAACAGATTTTACTTGACCTCGCTAAGCGCATGAACTTATCTATTGGCGGTATCTACCGTGAGGTCGTCTCCGGCGAGTCTATCTCTGCAAGGCCGGAGATGCAGAAGCTCCTGTCAGAAGTAGAAACTGGACGCTGGAAAGGTGTTGTAGTCATGGAGGTCGAACGTCTGGCCAGAGGTGATACCATTGATCAGGGGATTGTTCAACGGGCATTCCAGTATTCCGGCACCCAGATTGTAACTCCGGCCAAAACATACAATCCGAACAATGAATTCGATGAAGAGTATTTCGAGTTTGGACTTTTCATGAGCCGGCGGGAATATAAGACAATCCGACGCCGAATGCGTGCCGGTGTGACTGCTGCTGTCAAAGAAGGTAAATGGCCATTCAACATGGCTCCTTATGGTTGGCAGCGCGTAAAACTGGAACATGGCCGCGGCTGGGTACTTGCTCCGGATCCGGAAGAAGCTCCAGTGGTAAAACTTATCTTCCAGCTCTACACCGGTCCCGATCGCATTGGAATCACCAACATCTGCAGATATCTGGATAACCGGGGAGTCAAGCCAAGGAATGGGGACACCTGGACAGAATGTAGTATTATGGGAATCCTAAGAAACATTGTCAACGACCAGAGAGTTGGTATTGGACGAAGAAAAATTGTGAAACAGGTCCAGAATGGCTCAGTCAGTAAAGTACGTCCCCACAGTGATTATGATTTCACTGCCCCAGGACTGCAGCCGCGATTAATTGACCATGACGTATTCCTGGAAGCTCAGACACATCTTGGAAAGAACTCTCACAAGCTCCCGGAATCCTACGGAATCAAAAATCCGCTTGCCGGCATTGTTGTCTGCTCCTGCTGCGGTAAGAAGATGATGCGAAGACCAGCCTCTAAAACATCCGGAGGTGCCCCATATGACGTTTTAAAGTGTAATACCAGGAATTGTCCCACCATTGGCTCTGCGCTCGATTTGGTGGAACGTGAGGTCATACAGGCGCTGTCTGACTGGGTAGCCGGATACCAGTTGGACCCGACACTAGAAGTTGAGAACAAAGTTCCGGAAAAAGAACAACTCCTCTCTTCCGCTATTAGCAATCATGATGTGTTATTGAAGCAAAACGGAAACTTGTATGATCTGCTGGAACAGGGAGTCTACACGACAGAAATCTTCCTGGAACGTTCTCATGAACTGCAGAAACGTATCAAGGAATCCGAAGCACACATTGAAGTTCTGAAAAAGGATCTGGAATATGAAAAAGAAAAAATAGCAAATGTTGAGAACTTTATTCCTTCCTGTAAGGAGCTTCTCTCCTGCTATTGGGAATTATCTGCTCAAGACCGAAACAGGGCTCTTAAGATGCTTTTAGAGAGCGTGGAATATACTAAAACTAAAAGAAACCAAAAGGGAGATAAAGATAATCCCACTTTTACACTGAATCTCAAGCCCCGAATCCCGCGTATTTAGGGGCTTTTCTATTAGCGACAACATTTTTGGACTCACGAACTTGCCCATCTCGAGATGATCTGCGCCATTGTGCACCAACTTACCCGCGACCTGACACCTGAACAATTAAAGGAATCTGGATTCGACCAATATTATGTTGACCACACGTTAGCACTTTGGCCTCAGGCAGCCAGCGGCACACCTTGGAGCGCAACAACATTTCAGTCAAAAGGTGATCCTATCACAGATCTACATGAAGACCTTGCAGCAGAGCAAAAAGCACGAACGACTTATGACAATATTTTACGGCTTGTAAAAGATCCTGAAGTCTGCGATCCGATTCGTTTTCTCAGAGAACGTGAAATCGTACATTACCAAAGATTTGGCGAAAGTCTCAGAATCATCCAGGATCACTTGGATAGTAAGAACTTCTATGCAATTAATCCTGAATTTGATCTTAAATCTTAATTCTTAATTCAATTAGCCAAAAATGTCCAACGATACCTTCCGAAAGTATACGCAGTCTCCTGCAAAATAATAATGAGAGTGTGGATCATCCACACTCTCAGTTTCTATAACAAAATATTAATCTCAGTTTCTGTAAAAAATTCAGGAAAGGCTCCTAAAGAAAATTTTCAGTTTTTACATCTTACTTTAATAACATATACACAATAACTGCTGCCACTACGATAATTGCAATCGCAAGAATAATAATCGGTGCTTTAGACACCTTCTCTTCCTCAACAGAAAGCATGTCATCATACGCTTTTTTCATCTCGCGTTCCCGCTTATCACGTACTTCCTTTGGCGGAATATTGGAATACTTCTGTTCTCTTACAGAACGTTCCTTCTTTACATTCTCTTTTCTTGCGCTATCTTTTTTCGCACTATCTCTTCTACCAGCCTCTTTCTTCGCAGACATACGCTCTGTTTTCGGAGCCACATCTTTCGCCTGATGCTGTGGAACTTTAAATTTTTTCTTACATGTATAGCAAAGCAGATAATCCGGATCTTTTTTGCTTGGTTTCAATGGTCCGCCACATGTTGGACACTTCATCATCAATACCTCCTGTTATCTATCTCTTAGATCAATGGATATTTGTCAGTCAGACCTTTTACCATCTCGCGTACTTTTTCAATATTATCCTCACTCTTAATCACAAGTGCAATACCTTCCGCAATCACATCCATATCCTCTTCTACCATGCCTCTTGTTGTAACGGCTGGTGTTCCGAGTCTTACACCACTTGTAACAAATGGTGAACGTGGATCGTTCGGAATTGTATTCTTGTTGCAGGTAATATGAGCTTCATCAAGACGACGCTCCAGCTCTTTTCCCGTCACCTCTTCATCGCGAAGATCTACAAGCATCAGATGATTGTCTGTTCCTCCGGAAATGATTTTCACGCCACGGGACTGTAATCCTTTGCAGAGTGCCTGTGCATTTTTCAGAATCTGCTTTTGATATTCTTTAAACTCTGGCTGTAATGCCTCTTTGAAGCATACTGCTTTTCCAGCAATAACATGTTCCAATGGTCCGCCTTGTATTCCCGGGAATACAGCTTTGTTAAAGTTGAACTTATCTGCTGCCTCCTGGTTACACAGGATCATACCTCCTCTTGGTCCACGAAGAGTCTTGTGAGTCGTTGTCGTTGTCACATGAGCATATGGAATCGGGCTTGGATGCAGTCCTGCTGCAACAAGACCTGCAATATGAGCCATATCTACCATCAGATATGCGCCTGCTTCGTCTGCAATCTCACGGAATTTTTTAAAATCAATTGTTCTCGCGTAAGCACTTGCTCCTGCGACAATTGACTTCGGTCTTTCTCTCAAAGCAATCTCTCTTACATTATCATAATCGATCACGCCTTCTTCATTGACACCATAGGACACAATATTAAAATATTTTCCGGAAATATTGACCGGTGAGCCATGTGTCAGATGTCCGCCATGATCCAGATTCATTCCCATTACTTTATCTCCCGGCTCCAGCATTGCAAAAAATACTGCCAGGTTTGCCTGTGCTCCTGAATGTGGCTGAACATTTGCATACTCACAGCCAAATAACTCTTTCGCTCTGTCTCTGGCAAGATTCTCTACAACATCTACACACTGGCAGCCGCCATAATATCTCTTTCCCGGATACCCCTCTGCATATTTGTTCGTCAGCGGACTTCCCATAGCCGCCATGACTGCTTTACTTACCCAGTTTTCAGATGCGATCAGCTCGATGTGTGAGTTCTGTCTTTCCATCTCTGCCTTGATCGCATCTGCTATTTCGCTGTCTGTCTTTTCAATTTCATCAAATGTATACATAGTCCTGTCCCTCCTATGGGGACAATTATATCATTTTTATGATTTACTTCCAAGTGTTACTTCGACAGTTTTTTCAGTATATTCTCCATTATTTCCAGGAACCTGTACTGTTACCTTGACTTTATCACCCACACGATAATACTGAAGCTGTTCTTTCAGTGAATTCATATCGCTGATTGTGGTTCCCTCAAGTCCTGTAATAACACTGCCTTTTGTCAGACCTGCCTGCTGGGCTCCACCATTCTTTACAACATCGGAAATATAAACTCCAGTAGGCATATTATACATCTTGGCACTTTCATCCGAGACATCTACACCCTGGATTCCAAGATATCCTTGTTCTGCCTCAGACACTTTTGTCTTTGTCTCCTGATTCATCAAATTCTGAATCGTATCGCTTGCATCAGAAATTGGAATAGCATAGCCCATACCTTCTACACTGTCTGTTGCAACTTTTGCGGTATTAATTCCAATAACTTCACCGTTAGAGTTCAAAAGTGCTCCGCCACTGTTACCAGGGTTGATTGCTGCATCTGTCTGAATCAGAGTACCTCCTTCATAACCGTCCAGTGTCCGCTCCGTTGCAGATACGATACCTGATGTTACAGACTGTCCATAACCAAGTGCATTACCGATTGCGATGACCTGTTCACCTACCTCAAGCTTACTGGAATCTCCCATTGTCGCAACTGCAATCTCATCCATAGTAGAATCTTTCACATCGCTGATCTTGACAGCCACAACTGCAAGATCTTTTGTGGAATCAGTTCCTTTTACATTAGCCTCGACACTTTCATTATCCACAAAAGAAACTGTAAGCTTTTCATTGCCTTCCACTACATGATTATTTGTAAGGATCAGAAGTTCGCTATCTGTCTGGCCGATAATAATACCAGATCCGACACTTGTACTCTCCTGTTGCTGTGTTCCTCCGAAGAAACTCTGTACTTCCTGAACGCTCATATTCGTAATAGATACGATAGATGGCATTGCATTCTTTGCAATCGTTGCAATATCGGAAGTTCCTGTACTGCTTGATGATGTTGTTAGTTTCGCACCATTCACTGTCTGTGCTGTCTTGGCAGTCTTACCGTTTGTAGTTGTTGTGCCGAACACTTTTGTTCCCACATAATTTCCTGTCTGGAATGTTACACTTGCCACAAGACCAAATGCAACTCCGGCGCATACAAGTTTCACTGGTTTTGGCATCTTTCGGTTCTTCTTTGGCTTTGGCGTTTCCTCGTTCATACCATTCATGTCATCAGGTTCTGGTTTATAATAAGTATATTGATTTTCCATATCAATAATCTCCTTTCCTTCATTTCTGTAATAGATTGTATCGTTTAAATGTGTTCGAATTGTGATGAAATCTTGTCAAATCTATAAATTTAAAAAAGAAGCATGCTTCTGACAGCATACTTCTCTATTTCTAAAATATTTAACCGTTATCTTCCGTGCTTCCATATGCATTCTGCAATTCGCTCAACGCCTCCCGCAAAAGTGCATCGGACTGAAGTGCTCCATTATACTCCTCATTCACTTTCCGGAACAGATTCTGAACATCCTGGTGTTTCGTAAGTCTTGCAATGTATCTCTGTACGTCACTCTCTTTTGGATCTGAGATTACCTGCATCTTGTCCTTTTCTTTTTTTGCATAAAATGTTGCAAGTCCTGGTACTTCTGTATAAATCCCTCGGATTTTCATATCGTATGTCACAAATGTCACATATGTATCCGCATCTTTTCCTTCCTTTGTATACACATGCAGATTATGATAAGCTTCTACATAGCCTGTCTCTTCCTGCATCTTCGCAAAGTGTTCTTCCACTGCCCGATTCACTTCCAAAACTGCATCTTCCAAAAGCGGATTTGCCTCTTCCGATTCACATTCCAGATAAACAGCCTGTATCTTCAACGAACTTGTCTTTTGTACCTTCTGTGCTTCTTCTCTGGTAAATCCATACCCCGCTGCTCCTATCGTCATAAAAAGAAGCAGGAGGACAATCCACCTTCTCTTCATAGATCTCCTCCACACATCAGTACTCGTTATTCATACACACCCGGGCGGATTCGAACCGCCGCTCCCGCCTCCGGAGGGCGGTGCTCTATCCCCTGAGCTACGGGTGCCTGGTCAATTTGACTTTGTAATAGTAACACATTTATCTCACAAAGTAAAGTAAATACATGAGATAATTTTCTACACAATTCGAATCATTATAACATTATAGCAAGAGCGCCTTCGGCATTCCAGCCGCTGGCGCTCCCATACATCAATCATAATACTCTTCTATATCATAGATTATCTTTCGCTACTTGCATTGACTGCTCTTCACTTTTCTTATAATCGCAATCTCCGTTCTTTTCTGTCATAATAATAAACATGATCTGACAAAATATCTTCGTCCGGTACCTGTGTCTCATTGACTTCTCTTAACATCTCTGTCAGCATTCTCCGTCCCGGCGAAGCACTCTCCGGCACTATGATCATCTCATGGACACTACTTGGAACCACATAGAAATTCTCTTTAAGACATAAACTGATACCTGCAAGTCTGTCTGGATACAGAATTGCTGATGCTCCATAATTGCGGATCTGATTCGTCAATACATACATAGGTTCTTCCGGACATTTCTCCTTTATTCCTGTAAGTTCCGCAATCAGATCACTCATAGTCAGAAATTCTCCCGGAAGTTCATGCCATGTATTATATCTTGCCTGATGATAAATGTCCTCTTTTGTCACATGCCACAGTTTCAGATGCCGGTTACGGATCATCATTGTCGCCATGCCATAATCTCCTGCTTCAAAAAGTACACAAAAGATAATTGCCAGATCAAGATATGGCACATATGGCACTTCCTGAAGGAGTTCTTCATTTGCCTCACGACCAATCAGACGATAAATCACTTTTTCCTTGATTTTATCGTATTCTCCAAGCTTCTGCTCATCCCACGGCCGGTCAACTTTCAAATCCTCATACAAATCGGCCACTTCTTTTGCAATCTTATCAACTCCTTTGCCGCTAAGGAACTGTTGATAATATTCTTCCAGATAGATGGTCGGTGAAATATTCGTACTGTCATCCTCAATCAGAAGCCCGCTCCGCTCGGTTCCGTTATTCTTCTTCACGGTACGTGTGCTGACTCTGATGTGTGCCCCCATGTTCTCTCTTACTTTTTTCTCTACTGTCTCTAAAAACTGCTTATAATCCATATATCTCCTTTCCTCAGACAGCAGCAGTTTCTGTGTTTCAAATATTATGGTATTAGAATTATAAAAAAGCCCTGCAAAAAATGCAAGGCTTTTGTCGTTTATTTTTCTTATGTTTTCCTTAAACTTATGCTCTTGAAAGATACTCGCCGGAACGTGTATCAATCTTGATGACCTCTCCCTCATTAACGAACAGAGGAACCATAACCTGCGCACCAGTCTCAACGATAGCCGGTTTTGTAGCACCTGTTGCTGTGTTACCTTTTACGCCCGGCTCAGACTCTGTGATCAGAAGCTCAACAGTTGTCGGTGGGTCAATTGCAAATACTTTACCCTGATATGATTTCAGAGTTACGTCTGTTCCTTCTTTTACGAACTTCAAGCTATCTCCAACATCCTCAGAATCAACCGGAATCTGCTCGAATGTCTCGTTGTCCATGAAGTAATACAGGTTTCCGTCAACATAGGAATACTGCATTGTCTTTCTCTCGATAAATGCTTTCTTTAATACATCTTTAGATGGGTTAAATGTTCTCTCAACAACACCACCGTTGATAACATCTTTCAGTTTTGTACGGACGAAAGCAGAACCTTTACCTGGTTTTACATGTAAGAATTCCAGACATTCATATACCTTTCCGTCGATCTCATACGTCGTACCTTTTTCAATATAAGCATCAGCCATTGTATATATCCTCCTTAATCGCACCCGAATGGCACTTTATACGTTTTCACTTTTACCATTTTATAATAGATTGTGCCTTTTTTCAACTATTTTTTCGCCTGTTTCTTGCTTCTTGCATAAAAATACAACACAATCTTCTCCAAATATCTCTTCAGCACAATCTGAATCTCTTCTTTTGGGTGAATCGGTTTCACAAGAATATTGGAAATCCCCGTTCTTTTTGCGCCCCAGACATCCGTAAATAACTGATCTCCGATAAACACACTGTTTGTCTCATCAGTCCCCATAATCTCCATAGCCTTCCGGTAATTCTTTGTTGATGGCTTGTGCGCATTGTACACATAATCTACTTGAATCGGCTCATTGAACATCTTTACACGCGGCTCCTGATTATTGGAAATGAGACAACATTTAAATCCAATCTTTTTTAATCTGTCAAAGAGTGCGATTGCCCTCTCATCAGCCGGTGCTCCATGCGGTACAAGTGTATTGTCAATATCAAAGATCAGGCCACGATATCCTTCTTCATATAATTTTTCAAAATCAATCACATATGTGGAAGCCACATATCTATCCGGGAAAAATCTGTCAAACATTACTCTCCATCCATTTCTGTCAGTCTCTGTACTAACTCTTCACACACCTGAAGAACAGTCTTGTGATCCGTATTGACAATAATATCGGCTGCTGCCTCATATTTTTCACGACGTGCCTCCATCAATTCTGCAATACCTTTTACATTCTTCCGTCCTGCGAGAACCGGTCTGTCGTCGGAATCTTTCACGCGCTCATAAACTTCCTCCGGACTGGCAGTCAGAAGAACGACTCTTCCATTCTTCTTCATCTGTTCTACATTGCATTCTCGAAGTACAACTCCGCCTCCGCAGGAAATGAGTACATTTTTGCGGCTCTGCATTTTCTTCAGGAGTTCTGTCTCACAGTTACGGAAATATTCTTCGCCATAAGTTGCAAAAATATCCGGAATACTCATTCCTTCCCCTTTCACAATTTCCTGATCCATCTCTACAACTTCCATGGCAAACATGGTACTTAAATACTCTGCCACTGTTGATTTTCCAGCTCCCATAAATCCGATCATTACAATATTGTAATCGAATAACTTTCTTGCCTGGATCTTCTTGCTGTTCATACGGATACATTCAAAGATATCCATAATCTCTTCTCTGTACTTATTATCATTCAGCTTTTCTTCCAGTCTCAAGGCCTGTTTTGCCTCCTGCTGCGGCTGTAAAATTGGCATACCATATTCCTCTTTATATGCCATGATTTTTTCTACTATTTTACTTCTTTCAACAAGTGCGTCAATAATCTTATCATCACAAAGCGCCAGACTCTCTCTGTACATTTCCAAATCGTTCATCGTATATTACTCCTGTGTCAAATGTGGCCTCTTTATCCACTTCTTTTCTGTCTTATCGGGTGTATTATACCAACAATTATCTTATTTCGCAACTGCCTTATTTTTTCTATTCATTCCTATTCCGAATTCTTGTTCATCGCCATTGCTGACTTTACATCTTTCCGGAACTGATCCCATGCGCCTTCATTTTCCACAAAATATTTCGGACAGATTTTCCCAGTCACATCATAGTGGCGGATCACATCTTCTTCTGTCAAGTTGAACTTCAGACAAAGCCACGCTGTCAGTTGGACCATAGAACGATAAGTCGCATCATTAAACTTTCCAGTCGCATCCGGATGGCAACATTCGATGGATACTGTATCATAATTCCGGTCATTCGATGCATACGCCACTTCCCAGGTCGGAATGCACTGCACAATCTCCCCGTTCAGTCCCACCACGAAATTACTGCTGGCTTTCGTCTCGTGACTGTCTTTTAACCCTTCAAAATAATTCCGGTTACCTATAGCCGTTGCTCCAGGATTAGCTGTATAGTGAATAACAATCCCTGTAATCTTGTCTGTCTTCTCCTGCGATCTGGAATATGGATTCGGTGTCAGAAGCTCCACGTCAATATCAGGCTTTGATGCATCCACTGCTTTCGTATCCACCTCATAATACTTATTGGAAAAAAATCCCGGATTATTTATTTTTATAATCAGCATGACCACTAGCACAATTCCAAGAATAAGAAAACCCAGCCGGATATTCCGCTGGGTCTTTCTTTTCTTCTTTGTCGTGCTTAGAGTTCTTCTTTTTCTGTTCCTCTTCATCTGCACGTTCTTTGCCCCGCCTTTTTCTGATTCAAGAATGCCCCAGGCATTCTTGCTGCCCGCCACCTATAGAGGTGGAGTCATCACTCATCTGATATATATTCTACATATTCCAGCGAAACATTTTATGAATGAATTCTTATTAATTTATGAATTTTATTATCTGCTGTTCACTCAGCCACAAATTCTATCTTTCAATGCAAAAGCAGCTCACCAGTGAATTACTGATCTTACTCATCTACACTGTAGTTCGGAGCCTCTTTTGTGATGTGGATGTCATGTGGGTGACTCTCTTTTAATGATGCAGAAGAAATCTTGACAAATCTTCCTTTTTCCTTCAGATCTTCAATTGTCGGTGCTCCACAGTAACCCATACCGGAACGAAGACCTCCCATTAACTGGAATACAGTATCTTCTACGCTTCCCTTGTAAGCGACACGTCCTTCGACACCTTCCGGTACCAGTTTCTTGGCATCTGTCTGGAAGTAACGGTCTTTACTTCCGTTCTCCATAGCGGAGATAGATCCCATACCACGGTAAACCTTGTATTTTCTTCCCTGATATAACTCAAATGTTCCAGGGCTCTCGTCACAACCTGCAAAGATACTTCCCATCATACATACATTTGCCCCGGCTGCAATTGCCTTTGTCATATCTCCTGAGTACTTGATTCCTCCATCAGCAATAATCGGAATTCCATATTTATCTGCTGCTTCATAGCAATCCATAACTGCTGAAATCTGAGGCACACCAATACCTGCGATGATACGTGT
>ENA-OPDW01000168-OPDW01000168.1-human-gut-metagenome-genome-assembly--contig:-NODE-168-length-57634-cov-10.021570_pt1 | contig 57634 bp, 67 predicted proteins | sample MGYA00241264_ERZ501508 | MGnify/ENA primary metagenome ERZ501508 (study PRJEB25962, sample SAMEA2042575) | human gut metagenome | biome: human gut; feature: human-associated habitat; material: faeces...
TAGGATGTCTTTTTGACAATGTTCTTATATCTTGTCGTTTTGTTCCCATGTCTTTATAACCTCCAGTGTTTTCAACATGTTTCCCTCCAAGAAACGTAACTGTGTTTCGGTCCTTCGCTCCATGCACTTTCATACACTTCATAGCTACATTATGACCTCATCGGACTTCTTGCAGTTCTTCCCGTTGCTCTTGTGGTATTAGCACTTGTAACAACAGTACCGTGTTTATCGGAAACTGCAAGACCTCCCAGGTATGCAGCTGATACCTAGACTTCTCGCCCTGCTTTAAAACGCCGGTGGTGTCCGATTGAATCTGGCATAACGATTCAACCTATGTTGGTTGCGGCTTATATGAGAGCATCACCCACCACTTTATCGGTACTAACGACGCTAGATTGCTTCAGGCTTTCGCTTTAGGGCTCTAAGTCTTTCCTTCCTACGCTTAACACTGTACCTCACGATACAATGCCCAAGGACTAGATACTGGCCTCTTTGCTCCAAGAGTTACCAGGTCAGGAGTTTCACCTAACTAAATCAACTGCACCGAACTGGCGCACCATATAATCACCCTTTCTTAGAATAGCAATTTAATAATCCAGATGCCTAAAGCCATTATGATAATACCTCCAAGACAACTTCCAATGCCTACAAGAAAAGACTTTGTAATATCTATTGATGTGTACATTTTTTCTACAGTTTTAGGCAAGGCTCCATCAATTCTTTCAACAACTGTCTGCATGGACTCAGATTTATTTATCAATCCTTTTACATCCTTAGATAAACCTTCTACTTGTTCAAAAGATGCTTTTTTCATCGTTTGCTTCTTCATCTGATTCCTTAGTAATTTTTCAATTGCTCCAATAGCTTCATACGTTTTCAATGTTGTATCATTTTCGTTAATTTCGTTCACTGTTCTATTTGTTTCGTTTACAACCTGTGTCAAATTATCTATAGATTCTATAACCTGACTGTTATCTACATAACCATAGGAGTTCGATTCATTGTCATTCGTAGTTTCATTGCACAAATCATTTGTTGTGTCTTGTTCATCCAACATTGTTTCAACATATTCTGACCTGCCACTATCAACGACCCAAATTCTATACTTTTTTAAAAGTGAAGATACTGTTGAGACATTAAAATTTGTCACATCGACCCCGTTTTTTTCCTTATCAAACCAGTCCATAAAACCACATACCTTCTTAACGGTATCTAGCGATCCAAGGATATTCTGGTAATAAGTAATGATAATGTTATTATCTTTATCCCACCCTAGTTCACTGATTTTCTTTTCGATTGGCTCAAATTCAAATTTCTTTTCCAGAGCCACTTTCGCAGTTTCAAACTTATTTTCTTCCATTACCGGCATATTTCTTATCCTCCTTGTAATATATGCACCTCAAAAATTAAGGCACATTGCCTTAATTTTAAGATTTATAGAACAACAGAATAATTTGTCCTATAAATCTTAAAAAGAGAGAAGCGAAAACCCACTACCCTCTTTAATTAAAATTAGCTTTTCATAAATAATGTTTTGAAGATGTTAATCAACACTGGAATAATAAACACGAAAATCAATCCTATAAATACACCTTTAGTTTTCTGTGAATACATTTGATCTTCCTGTGGACCTGCAAACATCTCACGAATTTTGTAGTATGCAGCGAAGCATCCTGCTCCTAATACTGCAATTGCCTGCAAGAATGTCTGTAAAGATGACAACGCAGGATTAAAAACTTCAAATAATTGACTCCAAGCTCCCATAAAAACCTCCTATAAGCTCATCATAAAGCTGACAACTAGTCCAGCAACGATACCGACAACAATACGTACCAATAAAGATTGACCCCCTTCGATATCTTTTTCTTCTAATGGTTTTTTTAAGAAAACCCAAGAAACAAGTGTCATCATGGCAATGTCAAAAATAGTAATTGCAAGATTCATAAGTATATCCTCCTTTTAATTTAAAACAAGTCGCATTCCAAGATAGATGCCATTGCTATCCTGTAATGGTGTACATGACCCTGAACGTCCAGATGCCATTAATGCGGATTGACAGGCACTTGGGGCTGATGACATGTCATAGCCTTGTGAAAACAAATAATCCCTTGTAACAGGTGTACTGCTACTTGGCTGTTGAGTCGGACTGGAGGAATTTGAAGTTGCAGGTGAATTTGATACACTGTTATTTGTATTCGTAGAAGGTGCTTGAGATTGCTGAGCACTCTGCTGCTGTTGCTGTTGTCTTTCCGCTTCTCTTTGCTTTTCTTCTTCCTCTGCTTTTTTCTTTTCTTCCTCTTTTTTTCTTTCCTCTTCTTTTTGTTTTTCTTCCTGTTCCTTTTTTGTGTCTTTAATAATAACTGTTAATTTTTTGGATGCTGTGTTTCCTGATGTGTCCCAAGCTTTGATTACTAACTTATAAGTCCCTGTCTTATTTTTATTTAATTTATCAATGTTTTTGACTTTTACCTTTATATTCTTGGAAGCATCATAATTGTCCGACACAGAATAATAGTTGTTGATACCTTTCATTTCGCCTACTTCAAAAGTCAAGCTATGGTCCTTGACATTGATCACAGGTTTGACACTATCAACAATATTTGCTTCTACTGTGTATTTTTCATCGCCAATCGTATAGATCAGCTCCTGCTTGCCTAATTTTTCCAGATCCCCTTTTTTTAACGATGGACAGACCATTGTAATGTTACTTACATGTATCTTGTTTCCGTCAATAGATGAGCCGGATATTGGGTATGAATCAATACGCTTTACATACTCTGCTGTATTTACATTCTCATCCCCTAAATCAATACGGATTGAATCTTGAAAAATCACATCGTGTGTCTGAGGTGTAGACGAGCTACAGCCAACAAGTGTCAAAAACATCATTAAGACACAACATAATCGTTCTAATTTTTTCATAAACTCCCCCTTACACATCAATTTAAAACATTAAAAAAGTCCTCACCATGAGGACCTATCATCTAATCTTAATCTATTTATAATCTTAATCTATTTAGGTATATCAAATCCCTTTCAGTTATTATTAATTCATCACCGCATTTAATCAGTCACTGCAACTAAAAAAAGTCCTGTCAGGGTACAGGACTCGAACTATCTGGACTTACATCATGTGGAAAAAAGTCGATATAAGACATGAAAGCCAGAATATAAACTAATGCAAAACAATTAGTTTACTTTGTCTTTTAATGATTTTGAAGGTCTGAATTTAACGTTTTTAGACGCTTTGATTCTGATTTTTTCCATTGTTACAGGATTGATACCATCACGTTCTCCACGTTCAGTGACTTCAAATTTACCAAGCCCAAAAATATCTACCGTTTCACCTTTAGATAAGGCTTCTGCCATATCATCAAAAATAGTGTTTACGATTTCATCCACGCTTTTTTTTGTTAATGTTGGGTTTTTTAAAACAATATTTTCTATTAAATCTTTTTTGTTCATTTTATTTTCTCCTTCTGTTATAAATTCCTTTTTTACTTTAATATAAGATTTAAAAAAATACAAATAATTCAATCCTTAAGGCAAACTGCCTTAAAGGCATCATCCTTTAAATATAGATTTTGATATATTTCGTTTTGCCTGGCTAATCTGATCTTTATAACGATTATAACTATCTATGACATCTTTAGGTGCGTTAGGCAAAGGTTCATACATATCATTTAGGTACACCCTATTTTGAGGTTCTCTCCAGAACGTATCAAATTTGATTTTTGAAAAATCGTACATACATTAATTTCCTTTTACCTGCAATACAGTGTTGCTAATTGGCTGACTATCACCATCTAAACCGGATATGGTATTGGATGAAATTTTAAAATCAAAAGTCTTTAAACATACATCCTTTAGGTCAGCTTTTACAATTTTATAATCTCCATCAGGAAGAACCACAGGCAAGATACACATGCCTTTTTTTAATGTAAATGTACTTATCCAACGTACACCGTCATACATACTGATATACCCTTTTTTATCTGTTTTTAAATAGTCATTTTTATAGCTTTTCAACACCTTCCCTTCACTGTCCAACATTTTGATTTTAAATGTTCCATTATCTTCAACAAGCTTATCATTCTTATTTTTCAAAAGGATTCTTGTTGCTGACTTAATATACTGGTTGCTTTCAATCATTTTTACTGTTCCAGATTTATCAGAAGAAAACTCATATCCATTGTTTAAACGGATATATGTATAAGGAATATCCTTGTTTCTAGTTACAATCAGCTCAAAAGGCTCAGTTTCATCTTCATCATCCATTTTTTCAATAATGTAAGTTCCTTTTATAAAATCATTCGATTGAAGCACTCCATTATCATCTGACTCTAAAATTTGATAATCACTTTCCAAACCATTTTCCTGTGCCAATTTAATAGCTTCTTCTATATTTTCGTCTGCTTCTTCGTAAAAGCTTTTTGTTACACAACCATATTTAACACAACCTGGCATTACTTCACCATTTTCATCGGTAGTAATTGATGTAATTTTAAAACGAGAATGCATCTCAGTCAGATTTACAGTCAAATTAGTATCCATATCCTGTGTCTTATAAGTAAATGTATAATCTTTGGCAGATATCTTTTCGATTTTTTTACCATTTTGTTTTAAGACGGAACTATCATCCTGTACGGAGTCGATACCATATTTTGAATGGATCGTAATCTTTAACTGTGTTCCCTTATCAAAGGAAAAAGAATCATCTCCACCATCCACTGGGTATGTTATTTCTTCATCCGTCATAATTTCAGCCGTTCCCAAACCACCCGTTAATTCTATGTGTAAAGTACTCGTGCTTTTAGCCTGTATATCAAATGATGAAGATACCAACATCATACAGGATATTAGTCCAGTACATAAATATCTTTTAAAATTCATTATTTGCAACACCTTCCCTTCATCCTACATATTTTATGATGGCAGCACATCGTCTTTCTGATTTAATTATCTGGATCAATATAATCCAAAAGAATATGAAAATGACAAGAATCCTTCGGCTGATCGTTATGAATAACAATCAGAACTGGATAATAATGTTCCTTTATTAAATCATACAGGATTGACTGCATTTCCTTATGCATATATTCATTCCATTCAAAAATATCATCTCTAGGGCATTCAACTCTAGCAAAAAACAGATGGTCTACATCATTATTCCATTGATCGAAAAATCTATTTTTAATTGCTTTGCGTGCTTTCAGATCAAACTGAAAGACACCTATATCTTCTGGGTTGTCCATAGTATAGCATTTATTTTCAGGTGTAAGTTCATTAGTCAAATTCTGTGAACTGTTAGTACGAAACATACAGTTCAAATAAGTGTTAAAATCGGATCTATTTATAAATTTATTGATCTTAATATCATTATTAAAGTACATCACTCATCATCTCCTTACATTTCTTAAGGCAATCTGCCTTAAATAGACATATCTGTATATACAATAAACTTAAAACAAAAAACTTAAGGCAATTTGCCTTAAGCTATAATTCATATTCCTGCGTGTCATTTATTCTTGATATCACATCTTCAATATCTTTGTTCTGTATATATTCTATATTAACGCACGTACCCGCTCTATCGTATGTTGGTTTGAATGTAAAGCAGTCTAAGTACTCATTCTGATTTTGCTCATCTAATTCAACTCCATAAAGATCCCATAAGTCATATTTTATTTCCTGCAAAGCAATTTCTTGAGCATTACCATCTAGTTCTTTAAATGAAAGCTCCCTTTTATCATTTACAAGATAGTTTAAATTCAATTCTAATGTATTTTCCAAAATTGCTATTGCTCTATCATGTAAAACTTGATTGAAAGAATTCAATTCAGCTTCAGGAAGATTATATCTATCGTGTTTTTCAATTCTATAGTCTAGGATGTGTCTTAATTCCTTTTTTTGACGATTTCCTAAAAAAGTCTTTGCGTTTTCAGCAAACGATTTACCAAAAACAGGATCTAAAGTTTTAACATATTCATTTAGTTTTTCTGGTGACTCGTAAATATATTGTCTTGGCTCATCAAACATACAATACCCATGATCGAACAAAGGTGCCATACACTTTATCTTGTTAGTTGCATTATCAACTAATACACCAAAATTATTCAGATGTCTATCTGTATTACAAATCAATGCATCAAAAACCATCATCGAGCAAAAATCCTGATAAAATTCATTTCCCAGATTTTTATAAAAATCTACAATGGCTTTCACTGTTTTTTTTCCTTTTAAGAATCTTGATGCAGGAACAAAAGATGTATCTATGCCAGTAAATAATTTACATGTACTCGATAATTCATCTTGCCATATATCTAAATCATAGGCAATTGCATTTAATCCCATTTGATGAGCAACTTTATAAGCATAATACTCAGCATAAGCTTCTTTTCCATGGTTTGTATACAAATTGCCATGAACATTCCCCTTATAAAGCACGACATCACCATTGATTCTTCTCCAAGCCTTTTTTAGAGAACCGTTCGTTGTTAATTCTGCGACTGTACCAATGCTATTTGAATGTCCATGACCTGTATATGCGATCAACGCAACAGATTTATTAAAATCATTCTCGTATAGATTGTAATCTTTAAATAACCCCGTAAAATCCGGATCAACAATCCAATATGGATCATTCAACGAAAGACCTTTTCCAACAGTCAAAATTCCAATCAAATCATTTCCATGAAGTCCAAGACTTGCCAAAATCTCATTTACAAAGGCACGATTTTTAGGGATATTTCTTTCCTGTATCCATTCTAATAGTTCGTTTGAATCGTCGGTTTTTAGCCCAATGGGATAAAGAAAATTATTTATGTTATATCTTTCAAGAATTGTTAATTCATAATCACCATAAAGTGAATCTTCAATTCTAAATTTTAGAATATCTATATCTTTGTTTTTTAATATAAAATCTTTATACATCCTTCATCACCTCATCTTTCACTTTTACATTATCATAATTTTAGCAACAAATCCTATTTAAGGCAATCTGCCTTAAATAGACATATCTAAATCATCCAACTCTTGGAATTGGAATGAATTGATGATTTGATTACCTTTTTTTAGTACATCTATAAAGAATTATAAAGCTTCTAAGCATTTTTTGCTCTTAGCCACAAAAATATTTGTTTAATATTTTGTTCATTTCATTAGAAGATGTTTTATTAATGATATAAACATTGCCAAATAATATACGTAAAGAATTTAATCCATTCATAGATTTTACAGGTGAAAGTAGAATTCCTCGATTTGTAAATTTTAAGACAATATAATTAACTTTAGATAGCTTTTTTACAAATTCTATAATATTCTTTTCGTCTTGTGTTAAAATTCCCATAGTATCAATAATGAATTGTATACAATTTTTTCTAGCACTAAAATTTTTAATAGCTAATAGAGCGTTACCCGTTGTAATGCGATCATGGATATCATCTATTTTATACATGTCTTCTAAAGAAATGATTTCTGCCTGAGCGCCTTCTTCATTTTCAGCAAAAGCATATTGTTTTAAGTTATTATTAATTTCTTTATTTTGGGATAACTCAATCCATTTTGAAAATGCGCCATATATAGCATCTTTGCTAATTAATGATTGAGATAATCTTAATACAAGTTCTCCTTTGCGTTTGTAACAATACAAATATAAATTATTTGTATCTGCATCTGGGTACATTGACAAATAGTTATTTTTCATTAGAGTATACTTTTCGTCACAGTCATTCATAACCTCATCAAATGTATTTTTAGAAATTTCACTATTTTCTAACTTTTCGTTATGTTTCAGATATTGTGCCATATATAGCACAGCCCGTATTTCTGCAATTCCAAATTTTGCAATAACAAGTGTTTCTTCATCTTGTAAATCAAATATATTTACTGGTTCATATGCAATCATTTGTTTATTTTCTTCCATTTTTTTATTCCTTTCTTCTCTTTTTATTTTGTTGTGTCTATTGCATCTCTTACATAGCATCTGACAGTTTTCTTGAGTGCTTTTACCACCTTTTGACCAAGGAATGATGTGATCCACTTCCATCTCATCATATTCAAAATGTTCTCTGACATAATTAACTCCTTTCAAAATTAAGGCAATCTGCCTTAAATAGACATATCTAAATCGTTCACACTAAAGCAATCATCAACTTGACATTAAATAAATGAATACTTATCATATGAAGTAGATAGAGCATATATCATGTCGTCTGGCAATTGCGACCAGTGGGACGTGATATAATGCTCTGTTTTTTTATCACATATGAAACTAACATATATATTTAGTCCCATATGCAATAAAAGGAAGGGTTTGTACCTTCCTTTTAAAAATTAATCTTCACTTTTGCGAATCTTGCGAACAGTTGCAATTGAAGCACCTAATGCGATAACAACAATACCTAACATCATATACATCATGTCTTTGTTTTTAGCAGTACCAGTATTTACACTAGGTAGCAAGACATTCTGGTATACGATTGAATAACGATGATTATCATCTACGTGTACTTCCTTGTCATTTACGAACAAACCTTCATCCGTAAATTTAACCTTTACAACCTCATCCGATAACTTATATCCTTGAGGAGCACTTGATTCTTTAATGTAAGTTGTTCCGTAACGAATCAAGAATTCAGCAGTACCAGTTTCCTGATCACCTGCAATAGTTTCAAGTTTTGAACTTTCAGCACAGTTTTCCTGCGAATATGAAGTAAATTCAAATTTATTCGATTTGATGTTCTGACCTGTAACACTATCTACTTTGTTTACCAAGATGTGTGGTAAAGCTGTGTGTTTTGGATATACTGTTACATCATACTGGAACAATTCGTCTTCATCATCCCATGTTGGAATTCCAACAATAAATGGAGTAATTGTTTCAAAATCAGACAAATCTTCAACATAAACTAGATACACTCCAACTGGAAGGTCTTTACAAGTTGCTTTTCCTTCTTCATCCGTTGTCATTTCATAGTCGGGAGTTTCGACTTTTTTAGCCATGTCCTTGGCTACTTTGTCAATCTCGTCCGCTGTTTTAATCTCATTCAAGTCCAAATCCTTGTCTGCAAAAGGTTTATATTTAATGATATATTCCCCTTTTACAATGTCAGCAATCTGAACTACACCAAACTTTACATTTTCTTTGGAAAGGTATTTATCATAAGGGTCTGTTAATTCCACTGATATTGACCCTAATCCATTATCAGGTACTTTAGTCAAATCTTCTTCAGGTAGAATTGTAACATCCCCTACTTCTGGATTATCTGTAATATCTTTAGCCTGTAGATTTAAGCATGGTACTAATACCAGCATCAAGCTCAAGGCTAAACCGATTTTCTTCAGAATCTTCATGACTTTAACTTTCTCTCCTTTCTCTTATTATAAATAAATCTAACAATCAACATAAATACAATCAAAAATGGAAGTGCTGTAAATAACAACTCTCGCCAGCTCATCATTTCTGGTTCAATGGCTGCTTTTTTCTTTTCACTGTATGGTACACGTTTACCAGTCAAAATCAGTCTTTGCGTGTTGATTCCATACGGTGTACAAGTCAACAAAGTTGCAAGGTCCTTGCCTTCTTCTATTCCAAGAACATCAGGAGCTTCCTCTTTTTTTACAATCTCAATTTTATATATCTGGTAAGCTAATGTTTTGTTACCTACATGGATATAAAACAAATCATCTTTTTTTAATTCATCCAGCCTTGTAAAAAGCTTTGCGTTTGGCAAACCCCTATGACCCGTAAGAACAGTACGTGTATTTTCCCCGCCGACTGGGAATGATGAGTTCTGTAAATGACCTACACCATTTGACAACACATCATCACTTGTTCCGTGGTAAATTGGAAGGTCAACGCCTATCTTTGGTATCTCTATCGAACCCATGATGCCTTTACCAGTCAGATTTAAAATACTTTCGTAGTTTTCGTCTGAAAGTATTTCAGTATCAATGTTTCCAACTGATGCACCTCTGGTTTGAAATAACATATCATTGTACTTTTGAGCCGATTGTATCTGCTCTTTGACTTTTGATTTGTCAGTTTGTTTTACTTCACTTTCATATGTGGATATCATGTTGTTTTGTTGAATACCACTATGAATACTTGAAACAAGTGGAACTGAACATAATCCTATGCCAATGATAACAAGGATACGTACTGTCCAGCTCGTTTCTTTTATTGCTTTAATAATCGACTTCAAAATTCAGCACCTCCAAAAATGGAAGGTGGCGTACTGCCATCCTTACCATTTCATTTATTTTTTAAATTAGTCTTTTTTATTTTTACGTTTTTTATCTAATGCTAATGCACCAACCACAGTGATTGTACCTGCACCTAAGCAAATCATTGTTAAGTTAGAACCAGTGATTGGCAATTTAGTACCTACGTAGTTGACTACAGTGATGTTAGCAGAACCATCTGTTACATCTGTTTTTAAATCTGTATCACTTTCTTTGTAAGCACCATTTAAGAATTCCTTAACATGAGCAGTTGCTTCTAATTTCTGTAATGTTTTTTCAGTTGCACCTTCACCAGCGTTGTAGTTATTACGTTCATCAGTGAATGTAGGCTTGATTGTGATTACGATTGGATCTTGCAGTTCTCGGTATCCAGCTGGCGAATCCGTTTCTTTTAAGTAATATGTACCTTGATCTAAACCTAAAATTGTGAATACACCTTTTGCATCGGATGCCATTTCAACAGCATTACTTGGTCTTGTACCACCAGTGTGGTCAGTACCACCTAATGAATCACGGTTCATAACAACATAGCCGTCCGCTGTTTCTTTTACATAAACTTCATTTGTACAGTTTTCATCACTATATAGACGGAATTTAGCATTTTTCAACAATTTGTTGTGGTCGTTGATTTTTAAACCATTGATTTTGTAAGTGAAGCAAACTACTGTATCCCATGGAGTTGTACCTGTAGAACCTACACCATCGCTGTCTGGGTTGTTAGAAAATTCAAGACGAACTGAATTTTCAAATCCCGCACGACCAGTACGGGTTGCTGCATTGTCATTCAATGTTGCATTATAGGTTAAACGAATTGACTGACCATAAGTGTTTTCGTAATTGTTATTCATACCTTCTGGGAATTGTTTATCAACAATTGCTTTTAAATCTGGAATCTCTGCATAGAATGTATCTTCCCCACTATTTTCAACAACATTAAATTCATTACTCTTCAATGTATATGATTTCGTAGTACTTGAAATTGTAATAGAAACAGAGTCTTTGTTGAATGTCAAAGCTTCGTCCATCTTGTCATGAAAAATCATTTTATATGTTTGATATCCATTCATGTTTGGCACATATGTATCGTGGTAGTAAGGTACTGTCTGTCCAATTTCATAATCACCAATATCATTCCATCCGACATTGTTGTCATCTTCATTGATTTTCTTGATCAAAGTTGGATAATCTGATTTGATATTAACCTGAGCATCAGGGTTAGCTGTATTTGTCAAAATCAATGAAGCAGCTGAATGTGTATCCTGTACAGCAGAAACTTCATCTGTTAAATAATAGCCGTATCCTAAGCCACCAAATTTAACTGAGCCGTCCACTGGACTAGTTGCTGTTACATTAACAGTCGTTGGTGTAAGACCTTCTTTAACTAATTCATTTCTTAAATCTTCAACGAAGTAACGGTATTTGCTGTAACGACCTTCTAATTTCTGATCTGCCTGAGCACCTTCAACTTTGTTAGTATTCAATGTCTGAATATAGTCGATCACATCATATTCTGTTACTGAAGAAGCAGATTTGTTGATTTTTTTACCAACAACTGTTTGTAAAGCTGTCTTGTAAGCATCATTCCAAGTGTAGTTGATTGATTCCTGATCTACCGCATTTTCTGCGTCAAACAATTTGTATACATTGAATTTTTTACCTACTAAGCTTTGGCCATTATTTGGCTGAATTGTGATTGAAGCACTACCCTGACCAAAATCAGCAACACCATTTGGAGTTGCCAATGTTGATGGTGCCTGTGTTATAGCGTAAACTGGAGCAACTACTGGAGCTACGCTTGATACGACTGGACTTAATATCACAGCTAACGCAGAAAAGCCTGCGAAAACTACATTTTTAGTTTTCATTTTATATCCCTCTTTCTTCATTATTTAGAATTCAATTTTTCTTTTTTTGACATATATAAAGCAAAAGCAATTACAGCCACTCCTAATCCAATCAATAGGATCGTTCCGTTTGAACCTGTCTCAGGTAATAACTGTGTTGTTTTATTTGTGATATCTACCGCAACTACACGGTCATTTTTAGTTCCCTCAAGACGAATGTTGCCAGACGTTTTAGATGTGTTGTACTGCACATTATCAATCGTAAAATCGAATGCATTGTTTTGAGGTGTAGCTTTTACATATACGGAATGAACATATGCCTTTCCGTTTTCATCTACTGGAATTCTGTAGCCTTGAGGGGCTTTTGTTTCCTTGAAGTAGTATGTTTTTTCTACATCCAGATTTTTGAAAGTCAATAACCCTTTTTCATCTGAAGTCTGTGTATCTACAACCTTTTCACATTTTTCATCACTGTATAAAGTAAATTCAGCACCTTTCAAGACTTTGCCGTGTTCATTTGTTTTTGTAATTTTCAAATTGAAAGGATTTACCTTATCGCCAAATGTAGCATAGCCGTCCCCTGAATCCTTTGTGCCTTGTGCAATCAGACTGTTTGTTCCACTTGTAAATGTTATCTTACCAGTACCAGAAGCAACATTAAATACAACTTCGTTCGGATTCAGCTGATATCCGTCTGGAGATTTGATTTCCTTGATCTTGTGTGTTCCCGAAGCCAAACCTGTAATTGTGATTTCACCAGTGCTATTTGTCTCTAAATCTTCTGTTGAACCATTTGGCATAGTGTGACGGAATACTGCACCTGCAACTGGCGTTGTCGTACCTACCTGAACCTTCTTGATGTTGAACTTGATTACTTTTTCATTGACTGTTGGCATATTGAAAGTTTCAACTCTTTCAGCATTTCCAGATTCCGTAATCTTACTAACAAATACTTCATTATTGATGAAGTAGCCCTTAGGAGCTTTTGTTTCCTGAATCGTGATTGTTCCTACCGGTAAAGTAGGCAACCCATTTGACATATAGAAAAATTCATCCCCAGATACTTTATAATCATTTGATAAATCAGCATATCCGTCCTTATCCGTCTTTAAAACCCATGAACGAGCTGGAACCTGACCTGAATTTGCTGGATCTGAATCATACAATCCTTTATAGTACTTTACAGTGAATTCAGCACCTGCAAGACTTGCACTTCCCTGCGGTTTGTTCTTATTCGTTTCTTTATCAACTTTACCTAGAACTACAGAAACGGGGTCACTTTGAGGATAATCCTTCAGTTCATTGTTCGTACCATACTGTGTTGTTTTCCCAGAAGTAACAGTAATCTTATTAATAGCCGAATTTAACGCATATCCTTTTGGAGGCGTAACCTCTTTTAAATAGTAAGTGTCTGCATTAAGTTCAATTGTATTTGACCAACCATTCTCATTTGTTTTCAAAGATGACACTCTATTCTTATCATTCTTTGCATCACTTTCTGACTTATAAACACCATAAACAGCATTTGCTAAAGAATAACAGCTGTTATTATCAGTAATAGAAGTATTGGCTGATGTTTTCTTGATTTGTAACTTTCCTAATGGATTCCAAATACTATACACAACATCCTGACGTTTTGTAAATGTACCTTGCCAGTTTGTACCATGTTCATCATTTCTACATTTATATACGTCAACCCCACTTGGAAGTGGCAATGATTGAATATAATTATACATACCTTCGGTACCTGATGGAGACCACGTTCCACCAGCTTCACCTGCCGCAGCTCCTGAATAAGCTTTTGAAGCCATATCACTAGTCATACACACAGCTGCTGATACACCATATTTACTTGTTAAGATATCACCGTGTCCACCATATCCATAATAGAGAACCTTTGCTAAGTTAGCATTATTTACTTTCTCAGGAGCACCTAAACTCTGCCCCTTATGAACCCCTGCTTGCATACCTTCGCCACAGAAAGCTGTCACGCCATTGCTCAGTCCATAGATTGCTTCGTTATAATGACTACCGTAAGAATCATATACCCATGTGTATTCGGTGAAACTATCTACTGTTACACCTCCTGCACGTGATAAACTAAATAATGAAACATTATCATCTTCTTCATTCGTATCATCAAGTCTATTAATCTCATTTAAAACATCGCTTTTAGTTTCACCTTTATCATTTGAAAGTTCAGGTACACTGTACTTGTCTAAAATTTCAAGATTATCATAATTCAACATATATCCATCATATTTTGAATAAAATGATTTTTTTAAAAAATAGTTAGAATCACAGTATTTCAATAAACCAGATTCTTTTGCTCTATCTTTCCTTTGATCACTATATTTTTTATATATGTTTTTTGAATAGTCTTTAAGAATCAATTTAGTTGTATCCGATTTATCCCAAACATTAAAATCAATATGAATTCCATCTTCTGAAAGCTCATCTTTAGCTTCATCAATCGAATTCTCATCAGATAATTCATCTTCATCATTAGAGGAGTTTAAATTCACACTAGCATTTGATTTATCATTAGAATTAACGATTTTATCTCTAGTAGAAGAATCTGATTTAGAATCATTACATTTGAATATCATACTAAAATTTGCATCCGCAGTTTTTGTTGTGTATACAAAACTGAAAGATTTTTTTCCACTAGTAAACCCTGAGATCGTACTGTTATTTAATGTAACATCATCAATAACCGCATTTTCATTGGATTTTGAGACAATTTTAATTTCTGTACCCTCTTCGTAGTCTGCATTGAAAATGTCACCATTCGACAATGATTTAGTAAAATCACCAGATGAAAGTGTGACAGTACCATCTCCTACAACATTCACTGAAAAGCCTGCTGAATCAACAGTCGGAGCCGTTGTTTCTTCTGCATACGCAGGAAGAACAAGATTCAATGATGTCAAAGCAGTTACGAAAAAAGCAAGAAATACGTTCTTAAACTTTTTCATATTTCAATCCTTTCTAAGGCAGATTGCCTTAATTTATTTTTTCCCCTTTTCTTTCTATCCCTTGAAAAAATCTCTAACGTTAGAAATCTTGATTTTTTGAGTGTTTCATAACATCAATATCTTGAAAGGAAAAAATATTGATGATTTTTCAACTCAATTTAAGGTACATCGAATAAACTGTATCTGTTCATATTTCATCCCACCCTTTCTCATATATACTTTCTTTTGGTGCAATAGCACGGGTATTCCCCGCTTTATTGCGTATGAAAAATAGAAAAGGAACTCATACGAGTTCCTTTTTTTACATTAAAATTTTGCATTGAATCTTTTTATTGAATCCTTCACTACCATCTGAAATAGTGTTGTACTGCAACGGGGAACCCTGAACGAGCAATGCCGCGTGACCTTCACTACCATATGAAATTATGCTGTACTGCAACTGATGCATGGTTAGAACCAGAAAGTAACATCCTTCACTACCATATGAAATTATGCTGTACTGCAACCTCAAACGGCATTACAGACTACTATAGAATGTTAACCTCTCCACGAATGAAGAAAGTATGATTCTAATTCATCTGTACTTTTAGCATTACTGCCAAGGTCCGTGAATCGACCTTATTTAATCATTAAGGCAAACTGTCTTAATTTTTATCAACTTATATCAACAAAAAAAGACAGAATTTTCATTCTGCCTTTGATTTATATCTTTAGTTAGTTTTCGTTTTTCCACAGCTACTGCATTTGTAGCCTGTCAATTCCTGCTTTGTGGTAGCAGGTGAATCGACAACGTATCTTGTTTCATACACTGCATCGTGATGCACCGTATTATATCCTGTTACTACTTCACGCCATTCAGAGTGATATCCACCACAGTTTCCACCATTTAAATAGCTGTTTTTCATATGAGCAGTAGGATTTGCAGTTACATCAGCACCGCATTGGTTACAAATTGCGAATTCCTTCATCTCCGTAATTGGAACCTGTTCATCATAAGCAGCCTGCACCAAAACTTGCTCATTGTGTCCTTGTTCAGGTACATTTACCGTCTTGTACTGTGCAACCCAGTTATGTGTATGTTCGGCTCGTTTTGAGTTACTTGAGTTTGAACCACTGTTATTCGATGGCTTAGATGTGCCTGAGTTATTGCTACTGTTATTAGATGGTTTTGAAGTGCTAGAGTTATTGCTACCGCTGTTTGAAGGCTTAGAAGAAGAACTTGTGTTGTTCTTATTCGAGCTAGTATTTGTAGTCGAAGCTGTGTTGTCCTTCTTTGATTCTGAAGTATTTGATTTATTAGATGAATCGGCTTTTGCGGTTTCTTCCTTCTTCTCCTCTTTCTTTTCTTCCTGTTTTACTTCCTGCTCCTCTTTCTTCTCTTCCTCTGTCTTAGCAGAATCTTCACTTGGTGTTAAAGTGGCAGTAGTACCATCTTTTTTTGTTACGTCTAAATTGACTTTATCATCCTTTAAAGAAACATCCACTTTCTTTGTATCTGTAGTATCTACATTCTTGAATACGAATGTTTTGTCCTGATCTTGTAATCCTACTTTTACATCTAGTTTGTCGTTTTCTTTGGTCGTGTAATACAAAGTACGTTCTTCTTTGTTTTTTACGGCGTCTCCATCTTCCAACAAGTTATCACTGAAGTTTTCTTCAGAACTTGATTTTGTTTCAAATACAGTAATCTTTTTTCCAGTGTTGTTTGTAATCTTCAAAGATTTTGAATCCTTGCTTTTTTGACCGATTGTTTTAACTTCCTTTTTCTTGGCAACTTCTGTTGTCTTTGTGTCTTTTGTTCCTGTCGATGAAGCAGAACACCCAGTCAAAATCATACTTAATGCAATCGCACCTGCTGTTAAAATTTGTTTTGTTTTCATATATAATACATCCTTTCCTGATCTATTTTTTTAAGGCAATTTGCCTTAATTTTTTAATCAATCTCTTTACACCCCTATTTTACCATGTATCCTTTCAAAAAATGCTAGATTTTTGTGCGAATTTGGGAGTGAATTTTGATATTTTGGACTTCATAGCCATCCAAATCTGTGCTGTACTGCACCTCAAATGGCATTACAGATTACTAAGAAATTTTAACCTAGCCACGAATGACAAAGATGTGATTCCAATTCATCTGTACTTTCGGCATTTCTGCCAAGGTCCGTGAATCGACCTTATTTGAGAATTAAGGTCAATTGCCTTAACTCTTATTTATCCCATCCACTAATTTTTACATCATAGAGCACTTGAATCTTCTCAATGCATTCTTTTATGATTGGATGTCTATATCTAATAAGTGCAGACCATATTTTCTCCAATCTTCTTTCATCATCTTCATCATCCATAATCTTCTCACCAGCCAAACCAACCACGTTATCTAAATCTGTTCTTTTCAAATGTTTAAACAATTCTGCAACTGGAATTGTCTTTTCTAAATGCTGTAGAACCAAGGATTGATATTTGCGTAAACAATCGTCATACTTTTCAAAGCAAGCTACTTCCTCAAATTCATCCGATCTCACATCATCATATAGTTTACTTGCAAGAACATAAGGTTTTATAGTGCAAGCATAATATAGAATTGCAAAATTTGTTTCTCCATTGAATGCTAACAATTCAGGGGGATAACCTCCCTGATTGTAAAGTATAATAGACTTCATTTTTTTCTTCCTCCATTCTTAAGGCAAACTGCCTTAATTTTTGAATCATAAAAAAGACAGAATATTCAAATTCTGCCTTTTGCTTATATCAAATCATTTTAAATGGGCACATACATATTTTAAGGGAAAGATGTATAAAAGGGCTTGATTGTCATTAGTATATGTACCCATTTGAAACAATGAGCAGGCTCATGTTTTCTGCTCTGTCCAGACGATTCTGGCTTATGGATCATTGTCCCATGTCTAATAATTTGATGAATTAGATTTTGACATTCTCTTTTTAAAATCTGAAACATCGTTTGTTAAGAAAGCCTTCCTTGGCTAACGCATGTAGCATCACAATAAGGGTTACGTTGGAAAGTAGGAGCTTCACCTCCTGGTACTAAAAAAATGTGTTGCTACATCTTGAAATTAAAAGTGAAGGTTCCAGGAATTGCACCTGATAATACTAAGACCTTCATTAAAAAAAACTTATAAAGAAAAAAGCTGTTGTCTGTTTGATATATATTGAACCAGAGAAAATATTCAGACCATCACAAATTTCATCATAAGTATTGGTCATTCGATTTAAAAACAAAAAGTAGTCTTTAAAAGGAGATTCCTCCCATCTTTTTAATTATGCTTTAATTTAAATCAAATGATGTCTACCAACAGATAAATCTTAGTGTGAGCTATCGTAAAAGGACCTATCTCCTTGTATTATTTAGAAAGATTTATGTGTTAGTAGGCTTAGTGTTTGAGGATTGTGGGAGTTGCACCCAACATACTGCTATCCTCATAAATGTGGCAGGCTCATGTTTCTGCCGTGGTCATTTTTGATATCTGTCTATGACAAACTGTTAAATTCAAACTGCAAGCGAAAAAGTTTTACTTTCTATATTATCTCAGTTACCAAAGGGAGATAAACAATAGAACAGGTTCTGAAAACGGATATCTGGGTCGACTTTATGTTTAATGTTTCTTTAAAAGTTCCGGTGAGCAACTGATGAAGCCAATAAACAACCACATGTCTTATCGTTTGGGTCGTGCATTGTAGGCGGTCAACTACTCGGCACGAAATGAAAACAGGACTTACGTGTATGCGGGAAAGCCACGTCATACAGTGCCCGCCTTTTTTCTAAAATGTGCTGTACTGCAACTTCAAATGGCATTACAGATTACTACAAAATTTTAACCCTGCCACGAATGACAAAGGTGTGATTTTAGTTCATCTGTACTTTCGGCACTTCTGCCAAGGTCCGTGAATCGACCTTATTTGGATTAAGGCAATATGCCTTAATCCATTGAATCGACTTTCATATAATTCCAATTAAGCCGAATAATATAGCAAGGAATCCACATAACGCCAAACAAATCAGAGTACCATAAAGCAAATATGCAGGTAAATTCCAAAAAAAGCACCATTTTGACGAAAAAAGTTCGCAAAATCCTAATAGTATATCATTAAGTATAAATGCAATACATGCTAGCACCATGAGAATCACTGATATATACACTAACCATTCAAGAATGAAATACCCAGTGTTACTTGACATCGCATTCATCACTCTCCTTGCCATTAGAAACAGACATGCTGTCCTTTATATCTTTCAAATTTATATCTACCTATATTTTACCATTTTGAATTGGTAAAAATGCTAGAAATTTGTGCGAAATGCAATCAACCCTTTCTGAACATATGAATATATATCATATCCTTAGCATACATCTTTTTCACGAACCGTATACAAAAGTTTGCTTCGTCTGTGGATGCATAGAGCTGATATCGGCTCAATCCAATCGTTTTTAAATTTAAGCGATTCACCAGATATTCAATCGACTCATATCCATTCGGTACGATCACATCCTTAATGTATTTACAAAAAGACTGCATTTTTTCTTCATAGCCTGAATTCAGAGTGTCATCAACATTCAGATGATATTGAGGTATCCATACTCCATTACGAAAGCATAGATTCGTATAGCCTATCAGGCTGTCCTTGTTACTATTGAAACTGCATTGTTTCGATAAAACATATTTCATATTCATCACTCCTTTCGCATGAAAAAAGGACCTAAACACACGTTTCAGGTCCTATGTATACACTTACTTGGTGATACCATTATAGCACAACTCTCGGACAAAAATGCTAGAAATTTGTGCGAAATTTGTTCAGAGTAAAAATGAGCATTTTGAGCAAAAAGAGCTATATACACTTTATATAAAGCACAATATAGCTCAAAAATGCTCAAATAAAAAATCCAACAAAATTTTCACAAAAAAATTTATTGTTGACAAAAACAGGAAAATAAGCATTTCACGCTGTATTACGCACAAAGAATAAAAGAATTAAGGCATTTTGCCTTAATTCTATAATTCCATACAGCTTTCATTTCTTTCTTCTTCTAAATCATCCTCAACAACTACTTTACTGTTTTCATTTCCAGAAGTATCTAATATCTTGTTGATCTCCTTTTGGCGATTTCTTGCACTTATTAATTCGTCCTGTAATTCAAAAGGTTTATTCACCATCTCTTTTGCAATTTTTAGATTCCCTTCGTAATTCTGAATGGTTTCAATCGTTTTATTCAGTGAATAGCGTATATCATTGATACGTTTATACATTCGATTGAAATTTACTCGACCTACTGGATTTACCGAATCAACATTGATTGTACGCAATGGCGTTTTCAGTTTGATTACTATTCCTTCTCCTGCCAAGCCTAATCCAATCAATACGTCCGCTTTCATAAAGCGACCCACAAATTGATTTTCTTTATAATCATTCAGCTTGTACCCCTTTGTACATTCCTGAATCGCATCCCAAGCTTCCTTCAGATCGTGATACTCATTCCCATTGACATCATAAAATGTAAAGTGTTCCATATCTCTAAGATTGTTGGCTTCAATCTCATCTTTGAAATATTCACATTCTTCTGCAAGAATTGTGCGATATTTCTTTTCTGTTTCGATTCGATCTGGCAAAAGTGCAACATCATCCTGTGCCTGTAGTTTCTTCTTCTGCCATGATCTACGCATTGTTTCCAATCTTTTCACTTCATTGTCAACTTCAAATTTTTCCTTAATGATAGGATTTCCAGATGCAATCGCCTTGACCTCGGCATATGAGAAACTATTCTGTGTATCTTCTTCAAATTCACGTGTATCTCCCGTACCTTCTAGAAGCTGTGTTACATAGCTTGATTTTGTTTCGACCATCTGCCATGAATATGCATCAAATGATTTTTTAGTAACGTAGCGGAATTCATAAATTTCGTTATACATATTTCCCTGTCTGAATGCTCGTCCATTCTGCTGTTCAATATCGCTTGCACGCCATGGAACATCTACATGGTGTATTGCTATCATGCGTTCCTGTATATTCGTTCCTGCTCCAAGTTTTGGTGTTGAACCAATCAAAACACGCATTTCGCCTTTATTCATCTTTTCAAAAAGATTCTGCTTTTTTAATTCTGTGTCATAATCATGAATAAATGCGATCTCGTTTTCGGGAATACCTAATTCTACAAATTTTATCTTTAGATCGTCATAGACATTGCTGAACACATAGCCACCTTCCCCATCATCTTCCATCTCATTCTTATGAGGTGTAGACGAGTCACAGAAAATAAGCTGGGTTGCTTTATCATTATCATAATCCTTGTAAATCTGATATACCTGTTTTGCAATCGTCCATAGTTTTCCATTTTCTTCGTCTGGATAATTTGGATCAATCAATCGCATATCAATACTTGCTTTTTTACTGTCAGATGTGATCTTAAGCATATTATCGATGTGCGGATCCACATTTCCATTATGAATACTTTCGGTACGTTCAACAATTTCACTGATGTAATTTTCCAGTACATCACTTGGCTCAATAGCTATAACAGTCGGCTTACCTCCAATATGTTTTGGCGGTACAGCTTTCACTCGACCTAGCACCGATTCTTCCAGTGATTTTCTCAGCATTCCGGCTGTCTGAATCTCCGCAACCTGTCTAAAGTGATTCATCAATTCTTCCATGTTGAAGAATTTACAGAAGCGGGAACGATTGACAAAGCCTGAGCCATCCACGCTGATTTCAAAGCTGTTGGTTACTTTACCAAATGTCTTTGCCCATGCATCAAAGCAACGGATATTCTGTTTTCTTAGATCGTTCTCCTGCAAATATCTCTGCATAGTATAAAGCTCTGCCATAGTATTCGTTACTGGAGTCCCTGTTGCAAAACAGATACCACCGCCATTATCCTCAATGATCTTGCATTTCATATACATATCCATAGCTTTTGCGGAATTCTGCTGTGGAACACCTGCAATATTTCGCATAGCCGTATAGCTGAAAAGATTTTTAAACTCATGTGCTTCATCAACAAACATATAGTCGATTCCTAGATTTTCAAATGGAACTACATTCTCATCCCGTCTGGAATCTGCTAATCTCTGTATCTGCATTTCGATAGATTTTTTCGTTCTTTCCAACTGCTTTACAATCTTTGTTTGGTTTTCATTGTATGAGTTATCCAATTGTTCGATGGCAGCATTCATCTCATCCATCTGTTTTCTCATCAGTTCAATCTGTAAATCAGTGCCGATTGAAATCATCTTAAAGCTGGAATGTGCCATGATAATTGCATCATAGTTTCCAGTAGCAATCTTTGTTGTAAAAGCCATTCTACGCTGTTTTGACATATCTTTTTTTGTTGCCACCAATACATTGGCATTTGGATATAAACGCATAAAATCGTTCGCCCACTGCGATACGATGTGGTTAGGTACAACATATAGAATCTTGTTTCTTAGTCCTAAACGTTTCATTTCCATTCCACTGGCAACCATTTCAAATGTTTTTCCAGCTCCAACCTGTTGCCACAGCAATGTGTTTGTATTCGTATCCATGATACGTGCAATCGCATTTTTCTGATATGGTTCAAGCTTGTAGGAAGCCATTTCTGGAAAAGAAATGAATGAACCATCATAGACTCGGTTTCGGATGTTGTTGAATCTATGATTGTAAATTTCTACCAAATCTTTCTTTCGTTCATAGTCCTGATAAATCCAATCCTCAAACTCCTGTTCCAGATCTTCTGCAAGCTGTCGAGCCTGAGCTGTTCTTTCAGGATTGATTTCACTTTTTCGATGTATTTTTCCGTCATCATCTTCCTCCGTCCAGTAGTTTCTGATCTCAGGCATTCTGGAATTAATAATATCTGTAAAAAGGTCATATCCATTGTAATCCGGCTGGCTTTTCCAGAAGTCTACATTATCAGATTTTTGAACTCCCCAGTTTAAAGTGACCTCACTGTTGATGTTCCATCGACTCGGCTGTGTTGTAAAATATTTAGCCGAATATTCATCATAGTCGATTCTCATACGTGAATAATCATACCCAGACTCCTTAAAAATGTGACTACTGAATTCACGGATATATTCAATAGGAACCCATTGAGCACCTAACTGTACATGAATGTCCTCAGCCGACAAAGGTTCTGGTAAAACACTTTTTAATGCTTCAATATTGTTGTCAAAGCCATATCTTTCTGCAATCTCAATCTTTTCATAGATATCTCCACTCAAATATTCATCCGCCATGAGTAATTTTCCAGACTCTGGCTGAATGAAGGCAATCTTTTTATCTAGCAGTTCCTTCTGTACGCTTTCTTCTGTCACAGAAAGCAGTGAACTCATGTATTCTAAATTTAAATATGCATACGTATCTAAAGATACACGTACCGCATCTTCCAAACTTTCTACAGCTTTTATTTCACGTTTTGGTTGAATCGTTCTTTCTGAAAAAATTTGAGTTTTGCTTGCACGCTTTGTTTTGGTATCGTAGTTTTCAAGTGAATCCAATAGAGCCATACGAGGATCGTTGTCTAAAAGACGGATGTTCGTTCTTTTATGGATAGGACCATATTCTTTAACAAAATCATCGTATAAAGCATTCAACTCTGCACGTTTTCCAAGATAAAGAATCTCATCAACATCATTCACCTGCATACGAATCAATTCGTTGGCTGTATCGGCTAATTTGATAAGGCAAATTGCCTTAAGGCGGTCTGTTTCACTTTTGAACGATGCAATATCTTCATCTGGTTTGTTTGAAATCCCTACAGCATAGTAATAGTCAGCTTCTTTGAAATACAGTTTGTCATTCTCAACAAAAAACGCATTGACTGCCAGTTTTGAGTGCTGCACATCCATTGGAATAAACATTTGCTGTTCTTCTGATATTTGTTCTTCCTCATAGATTCCTTCAGGGAAATCATTAATGACAGCATCAAAATAAATCTGCAATGATTTATCTTTATCTGTTGTAACTTTCAGTACATAATTATCGAACTGTCCTTTTTCTTCCGTAACACGACCAAACACATGATCTGGATGCATAACAAAGTAATCATTCATCTGTCGGTGTTCTGTTACATATCTTCTTTGTGTGAATAATGCATCATGATTGATTTCCTTTTCGTCGTTTCGCTTTAGAAAAACAATATCACATGCTACATCTGTATTTGCTCCGTTTTCATGGAATAAATTGGAAGGTAAACGCAAGGCACCTAAAAAATCAGCTTTTTCATTAATATAGGATAAAATGTCGCTCTTGCCATCCATAGTATCAGTTGATGTAATAAAAGCAACGATACCGCCATCCCGCACCTTTTTCAAAGCCTTTGCAAAGAAATAGTTGTGGATGTTCCAGTGATGTTCATTTAAATCACGTTCCTGCATATCATGCACTTGAAAAAATCCGAATGGAACATTTGAAATAGCCAGATCAAAATAATTGTTTGGGTAGGAATTGCTTTCAAAACCTGTGTTTTCTACCTCTACCTTATCGTAAAGGTAACCGCTTATCGTTGCACTCATGCTGTCAAGTTCTACACCACACAGTGTTGAGTTTACATACATATCATTAGGCATTCGTCCGAAAAAGTTACCATTCCCCATGCTGGTTTCTATAACCTTTCCCTGATTGAATCCCATCCGTTCAAGAATACGATAGATATTGTCAATTACATTCAATGGAGTATAAAAGGATGTCAATGTTGATTCTTTTGCATTTGCATATTCATGCACTGTCAAAAGCTCCTTGATTTCCTTTCTTTCCAAAGTGTAATCCGTATCACTCTCATTAAATACATGAGGACAGCCACCCCACCCTGAAAAACGTGCTAGTTTTTCTTTTTCTGGTAAAGTAGCTGTCCTGTTTTCTTTCTGTAGTTGACGAACAGTTTTTAAAGCTTCAATATTGTATTGTATCTTTGTTCTTGTCGATAACCTTTCATCTTCTAGATGTACTCTCTCCAATACTTGGTTTGTAGCACTTTTAGAGTCAGAACCCACTGCCATGTTATTTCTCTGGCTTGATTCAAAAGCTGTTCCTTCTTCTGTAATTTTTCCATCCAGCTCAATTCCTGTGATGCTGGATACGTTGTTTCCAGTTCCTTCAGCACCTGCGTGAAGTGTGAATTGATCTCCTGATAAAGCTGAAATTCCAGATTGCTCAACTGCTCTGGATTCCTCTCCTTCAAAATGGTATATAATAGATTGTTTTTTTCCTTCAGAAGTTTCACTACCTCTACTTGATTCATCATCCCCCATGCAGAGTTCAAATAAGCTGAGTTGCTCGAATCGATTGTTTTCATCCACATTCACACCTTTCTTTTTTATTTTCCTCATATATATTTTACCATGTATCCTTTCAAAAAATGCTAGAAAAATGTGCGAAAGCATATCCCCTTTCGCACATAATTATTCAAAATTAAGGCAGTTTGCCTTAAGTGATATATCATCAAGTTTCATGTCCAATATACCGAAAGTTTTTATCACATCTCCAACTTCTTCGATAAAAATGGTCTGTGATGGTTTCAATTCACTAAACAGCTCATTAAAAGATTTATTACAGATTTCAAAATCATCATCATTCCAATTCATTATATTTTTATCTGTTCCATTTTTCAAAACACGAATCCTTCCACCTGCTTTTATAAAACTCTCGTAGTTCCTTAAATGTGTCCAATGTCCATTGCACCTTTTGTCATATATGCCAAGACAAGGTTCCTGAATGTGTTCAGGATTAACAATACGATATTCCCAGATCTTATCACATTGACAAGAAGTCAGCTCAAAATGATAGTCTGGTGCGGGTGCTAAAATCACATACGACCTTCCATCCAGTCTGGTCTTTCCACAGTCTGAGAATTATTTGTATAGTCTGACAAGCCACATTTTTCTAAAAGCCAGGCAGGTAGAATTTCATCTTTATTCATGGAATTATAATATTCCATTTCTTCATCCGTAAAATATTTACCTGTTGCAATCAGCCTTTCTATGTGTGAGCTAACATCTGCCCACGAGAATGTTTTTGATTCAGAATCTTTAAATAATGATGCTGAATCTTTTGATGAAACACATATAGTCAATCCTTTTGAATCATGGTCAATGTAGCCTTTGTCTTGTTTTTTATTTTTAAAATCATAGGTTCTGCCACCAATACCATATTCATTTTTAAGAAAAATTGCTTTGTCTTTTGCATTGACATTCATAGCTGTATACAGATGATAGATACGATATTTTCCATTCACAAAACCTGAACCAATTCTTAGAATATTGTTGATACTTCTGTCAGACCATGGACTAAAATCATTTGTATCTTCTTCATGAAAAACATCATCACTTACATCAAACAAATTGACTTCCGTATAATGTGGCTGTGATGTCGACACCTCATAACTTGGAGGAAGCGGTGTTTCTTTCACCACTAAAGGAAGCGGAATCAAAACATCTTTCACCTGTTCATTTGAATGGATCACAAAATCATCATCTTTATGCATTTCTAACGGATCACTCAAATAATTATCCGTAATGTTCCAAGCATTCGTGTATTTCCCATCCTCGTCCACCATATCCTCAACATTGCATAGAATATCTTCTACACTTGGTAGTGTAGTTTCTTTTGCGGTGTCCAGTCCGGCTTTTAAAATACTGTCCTGCTTTATTCTGCAATCCTCAATAAAATGTTTCACTTTTGTCTTTCCTGCATCCGTCAGACTATATTCATTGCTACTGTATAGATCATGTTCCCATTCATCTTTGCATAGCCAGATTTCTTCATTATCAAATCCTTGTTCATATTCCAATCTTTCAAAAGCTTCATTCAGCATTACACGTGGATTTTGAATTTCATCTAAATCCTCATTCATTGCAATATCAGAAAGACGTTCCAATAAATCAGGCAATGTATAATCATGATCCAGCATCCACTGTAGCCTGTATTTTTCGTACTCATTCATTTACAACATTGCTCCTTTTTTAAGGCAAACTGCCTTAAAGTTCCATTTCATTACTTTCCAACTCCTGTGTTTTTGCATCCTTTTCATACTCATCCATCCAGATTTCTTCCTCATAGCTGTTTCCGTAATAGATGTTTTCAAAGGACTCCTGATAAGAATCCATTGCAAACTCACCTCTAGCAATGGTTTGACGATTTTCTAAGCCAACCATTAACACATCATCACTATCATGTAAATAGTATATATATTCAGTTGTTGCAAGTGTCGCCACATACAAATCATTGTATGCATCAAGTACTCGCATAGGAATTTGATAATCACCCATTGTCTCAACTTTATAAAACGGATTCTGAACAATACCGTTAATTTGATCGTTCACATAATTAAAATCAAAACGTTTGTTCTGCTGTAAAATACCTGATACTGCATATCCACCTGCAAGTTCTGCATTTTCGCCCTGACGATAATCTTTATATTCGTAAAAACCTTCGTCACCTTTTTTCATCAATGTGCAGTTTTTAAATTCAGGGACTGGAAATTCTGTTAACACCACCTCGTCCCCTTCATCTACCAAGCATTTTTCTGACTTGGTTTCGACATCTCCATACAACATATATTCCTGTATGTTGATATTATTTTCATCACCTTCGTTTACCTTGAAGTGTAGTAGTAAATCCATCTTTATTCTCCTTATCTTTAAAATTAAGGCAATCTGCCTTAAATCTCCATTTCCTGAATCTCCATTTCAACAGCGTTTACAAACAGACCTTGAATATCCTCACAATGTGCGACAAAATCTTTCAATTGATCTTTTCCTTCACATTTATTGACAAGTCTTGAAAGTTCGTAATCATCACAGATACCATCAAAAACTACTTCTGCAACATCCGATTCTTCAATCCCTTTTTCATAAACAAAGTCCGTTTCATCATAAATTTTATTTAAATTATCACTAATATTAAGAACATCAAGTTTAAACTCCTCATCACTAATCATCCTTTCGAGATTTGTGAATGGGTACTGCTTGTTAGGAAAAGTTGAATATCCTTCCTTTGCAAGCAACTCATTGAAATCATTTAATTTCATATTTTGGTGAAGTCCATGACTAAAAACAAAATCAGCCACTGTCATGCCGATAAAAGCCCCTTCTGGTTTTGATTTACTATCCCATTTCAATGGAGCATCAATAATATCCTGTATCTTTAAATTTTCTCTCCGCTCATTTTCTTCAATGATATCCAATGTCATTGGCACAATTTCACGATCTAACAAAGAAGCAAAATCATCATTCTGCATGAAGCTGTCAAATGCCTGCCACACTTCATCATCTGTTAAAGTGCGTGTAAGCATAGGTTCAATATCTCTACGCAACAAATATGCAAACATAGCTTTCATTGGTATATCTGATTTAGTATGTTCGAGTACAGATGATTTGTATTTTCTTACACAATCCTCATAATTAGCAAAATACCCTTCCGAATTAGACCAAGTAGCTGATTCCGTATCCAGTCCCTTAACCACAACATAAGGTGTTGGTGAACCAGTAGAAGTGCGATCTAAAATTGCAAAATTAGATTCTCCATCAAAAGCAAGAACATTAATATCAAATCCTTCTTTATCTTTGAATGTAATGTGATTCATTTTATATACCTCCTTAAGGCAAATTGCCTTAACTATAATTCCATTTCATCTGCATCTTTTTGTAAATCATCAATTTCCAGTACATCTTTAACGACATCCTTGTACACATCATCTTGATTGTAAAGTGCTCGTTTATATCCAAACTCGCCATCTGCATTGACTGCATTTTCAACTTGAGTTTTAAATAGAAAGTTGTTTTCCATATTATCCTTGATTCGTTCATATAGAGCTTCTTCAACTTCAGAAAGATGATTTAATACTTCATCATGAGTCTTTCCTGATATATCGCCATTGTTGTACAGCTCATCCATTTTTTCTTCTACTCGCATAACATCACGTGCTGTATCCACTGTTTCAAAATGTTCTCTTGTGAAATTGATTGTCTTATATTTCAATTCCCTTTTTAGCATTTCATCAAAAATCTTGTCGACTCGTTTTGCTTCCTCCACTGACAATTTTCGTCCTACTTCTGCTTCAGGAATAAAATCATTTTTAAAAAGCAATGCATTCTGATCGTTTTCATGCTCAATTTTCCAATCTAGATAATTAGAGATTGTATCAATGATATCTCCATTTTCACTTCCTATATCATATCTTCCAGAATAAACATAAGGTTCATCTTCGTTTCCCTTGTAAAGTGTGATTTCATAATCTGTTTTGTCATATCCAAGCATTGTATCCTTGAGATGATCGTTCATTCTTTTTAGCAGTTCATTTGCTTCTGCAAAAGAAAGCTTATCTTCTGGGGCAATATTGCTTTCTTCTGAGTACTGAGCAACAGTGCCATTTTCTGACCAGTTGATTGCAATTTGAACATTGACTTTATTTTTCTCCTGCTGTGCCTGCAATTGTTCCATGTACGTATCAATTTTAGATGTTAGATCAAATGATGTACTTTTAATACACTTTAAATTCTGCTTTACATTCTCCATGTCTGATGGCTCAGTCGAAAGTCCCCATGTCGCAACATACGGGAATGAATAGTCCGATGTATCAATGCCTAGATGGCTTGAAACGATATATGCGATCGATTCTGCCTGCACTTCTCTTTCGCTTTTACTGAATTCAATGTTTTCTTTCTGCTTGAGCTGATCTAGATTTTCGTTGCTGTGAACAATCGAATGAGCAATCTCGTGAATCATGGTCTTGATTGTCTGGACCTCGCTCATTTCGGGTTGAATCTTGATTTCGTTTGTCAATGGATTATAGCATCCTTTTGCAGATGCTTTGAAAGCTTCAATCTTTATTGGTACTGGACTGATCTCCATCAAAGCTTTTGTCAAAGCTTGATAATCCTTTACATCACCCTCCAGTTCCTTTACTGGACTTAATTCAATCACTTCTTTTCCTTCAATCTGTTCTGTTTGAGACACATCGAATGTATATCCAATTTTAAATGTATGTTTTTTTACTACAACTTCTTCCTTTTTGAATTTTCCGTCATCGCCTAGTATTTGATTCCCATTTTCATCCAGAACATATTGCTTTTCTTTTACTTTGATTTCGACAGGCATCCAAATCATCAAGCCTTTTTCACCTCTTTTGACCTGACGATTAAAATCCTGCTGCCACTTGTTATAGCCTGCAAGGTGAGTGGCACGAGGATTCTGTCCTAGAATCAGCAATGTGTTGTTCATGCTGTAATCGTGAAACTTTGACATTGTGTCTAAAAGAGTTTTGAATCTATCTGAATCTAGGTATTCATAAATCCCTTTATTCATCGTTTCAATAGCTTTATCTATAGTTTCCTGTCTTTTTTTATCTTCCTCTTCTTTTGACATTTTCTTCCAGTTTCTTGCCATAATTAACTCCTTTCAAAATTAAGGCAAATTGCCTTAATAAAAAAACTCTCAAGTCTTTAAACCTTAAGAGTTTATAAACATTCTTCTAAATCATCCTTTTCCAATTCATCACCGTATAACATTTCTGTCATTTCCTTGACTTCCTGATTCTTGTTGACTTCATTGTAGATATAATCTTCATAATGTTTCACCGCCTGCTCACGTGAAAGCATATTATTAATCACTCTGCCATCCGGCAATGTAAGACATTCTTTATCCGCATCATATGCGATTGGGTTTTGCCCGCACATCTCATCAAACAGAGTTTGACGAAGCTCATACCTTTCTTCATCCAAATCACAATAATCACCAAATTCGTAACCACCATTGACACGATCTGAACCAACTGCAATACCGAAGTATTCTCCATTCTCATCTTCATCCCATTCGCACTCTGAATCGAGTACAAAGAAATCTAAGTTCATGTAATCATAAATCTTGCTTAAATCCTCATCAGTTAGATTGATATCAAAACGTTCATTTGCAGTAAATCTCAGATTGTCCGTGCTCACATAATAAAATCCTGTGGATGTACGATCGTACACATACTCTAAAGTTTCAGCCGCCAAGCAATGCAAAATTGCATCTTTTCTATCCTCATCCATTATCATGTCTTTCATATCTGATTTCATTTCAACCATATCCATTTCGTCCTTGCGTAATTCCTTTATGGTTTCCATTTCCTTTAATTTTGCTTCTACCTGAGAAATACGTTCATCCAGAATATTTTCATAATCTGTTGTCATCTTTTTAATATTTTCAACATTAATATTCTGATAGTTCATGCCTAAATACTTGTTGCGGTCAATAAGTCGGCTCTCAGGTTCGCATATTCGCTCATACATTTTGATTTTATCTTTATACTCAACAAGGTCTTTTTCGTAATGTTCCTTGTAATAATTCATATCTTTCAAGAAGCAGTTTAAACTGCAACTTTCAAGATAGTATCCATTTTCGTATAGCTTCAGGTGATCCAACCTATCTTGTAAATAATCTATATGCTTATTGAATATCTCATTCACTTCGGGAGAAACACGTACAATAAAAAAATCCTTCAGCATTTCCTTTGGAGGTTTAATAATTGTCTGCCATTCGTATCTGTAGTGTTCCAATTCCTTAGAACATTTTCTGATTTCTTTTTTCATTTCATGAAGCTTAAACTGATCTGCTTCAAAAGCTTTTTTTAAAGGTGCCGTATCAACAAGTTCAAATGGTCTTGATTGATAGGTGCTCCCTAAGCGATACGCATCCTGATTATGCTGATTTAAAATTTTATCCTTTACTTTTAATACTTCCATTACTGGATGTATGCTTTCTTCAAAATAAGGAAGTCCATTTTTCAGCATAATCAGATGTGACCTTAAATCCTGAAATGCTTTGTATTCACTTTCAGTGGGTACGTCTGTTGTGGACTCCATCTTTCTTTGACTTCTTTTTAAAATACGAGCCATATACCATTTTCCTTTCTAATAAAAATAGTTAAGGCAAATTGCCTTAACTATAATTCCATTTCATTCTTTCCAATCTCATCCTGATATTGTTCCAAACCACTTTCAAATTCTTCGCTTACAAAATCAAAATCATCTGGAGCATCTAAATACTGGTCAAACAATTCTTCTAGATGATAATGCAACTCATCATCGTCTGCATACAGATAAACTTGGTCACCTGCATCAAATTCATGTTTATTGATTGCACTCTTTAAAAGTGTATTTATATCGTGATCGGATAGACTTGAATTGATTGCGTACAGCTCATCTTTAGTTTCATTCATTGCATAGGAAATTCCATCTTTGATACAGTATGTTTCAAATGTACTCAACACATCTTCTGGAATATCCTTTTCTGAATGTAAAACAGGTAATTCAACATTTTCTAGAGACATTTCCTTTTTCTGAATTTCATTTTCAGCTATCCGTTCAAAATTTTTAATAAATTCTGGATATGCTTTAACAAAGTGCTCATAAATGATGGCAGTTCGTTTATTCTCATCCATTGCATTAAAAACATCAACACTATGTCTATCTGAATACGAATATCCATCCTGATGTAAGATGATATGATTATCCTTATTTAAATAAATTTCAACACTTAGATAATTCCAATTTATCCCCCAATCTGGATCGTCGAATCTCATTCGTAAACATGGAATGTAAGCTACTTTGCCACTTCCATGTCGGTGTCCAATACCGATTCGGTCCAAATCTCGATCTTCCGTATAATCAGGTCCACCTGCCCATCTCGAATCTGGACAAACATCTTTCCATTGTGGATTTACTTCATAAGGATATCGCCCAAGCTCGTGTTCCCAATAAAATCGTAGTCCACCTAAAGCTTCAAATAAATCAAAAATCTCTTTCAATTCTTCAGCCTTAATCATATCGAAAAATTTATCTTGAGCCTTGTCACATCTTTCTTTCCAATATTTTTTTTCATTTTCTTTATTTACCTCGTTCACATAATCCGTTTTAATTTTAGCCTGATTCGTTCTATCCAATAAAATATCCCATCTACTCATAAAATTAATCTATCCTTTCTAAATAAAAACAGTTAAGGCAAATTGCCTTAACTATAATTCCATTTCATCTTCCTGTTGGTTTTCACCTAGATCAAGTTCATCCTCGATCACTTCAAAATCATCAACTAATGGGTCCAGATTCAATCCAGAGCCATTCTCCCATTTCACGTGTACCAGTCCGGCATCATCCACCTTTTCGACAACACCACGTGTTCCATCAGGTACAGGATGAGAAGGATCCCGCATATGGTTACATTGAATCACTGTTCCTTTTACCAACAAATCACGAATAGCACTGATGGAGATTGCGTAGTGTGGATCAAATCGTTTAACGTAGTTTGAATCTACGCTTTTTTCAAATTGCAGAACATCATCCAACAGTTTTTGAATTTTATCATACTGTTCCAAATTGCCACCAGCACAAGCACTTTTATAATCCTCAAGGTTCGTGATGATATCGTCTGTATCTCCTGTAACTAATGCTTCATATACTGCGTGTTTTTGCGTATCAATATCTATATCCCTGCAATCCATAGCTTCATACGGGTCCATATCTTCAAAACATTCCATTAATCTGTCGCATAGACTGTTCGCCTGTTTTGAAAGAGAAGCTGTCCACATCTGGTCTTTGTAAAGATCAATCATTTCATTGTTTATCCATACAGGCTTGTCCTGTTCGTCAAAACTTTCATAGATCATTTTCATTGCCTGTATGTGATTATCAAGATTGTCTGCCCACAAATATTTTTCAAGGCAATTTCCATTTCCTAAAAAATATTGACAATTACATTGCAAAGTGGAAAGTATTTGATATTTATATTTGTTATCCTGATTCAATACTTCATTCTTCAAGTTGTTTTCAAATTCCATTTGAGCCATACGTTCAAACACTTCATGGAACAGATAATTGTCATGATAGTATTCCGCCTGCAAAGGTGACAACACATTGTTCACCTTTGTTCCATCTGGCAGCCATAAACATTCCGCCTTTGCATCGTATTTCATTGGATGCTTCTTTAAAAGGTCGGCATATAACTGTTCCTTTTGATCGTATACCGCTTGTTCCTTTTCCCACAAGCCGGAAACTCCACCTTTCACTCGTCCATAACCTACTACTATATCTAATGCCTTCGATTCCAAAATACCTGCATTATCATCTAAAGAAAGAAGATATTCATCCTTTGCAATCAGTGTTTTAAAGCTTTTGTAATCCTCATCCGTAAAGTCCATGTTGAATCTTTCTTTTGCTTCTTCCTGCAATTCTTCCATAAATACAATACGATTTCCATATTCACTTTGTGTGAATGTTTTCTGCATGGTTTCGTCAGCCAGGCAGGCTACAACATCTTCTTTAAAATATGTTTTTTGTCCTCTTTTTAAAATACGAGTCATAAACTAATCAATCCTTTCTAAAAAAATAGTTAAGGCAAATTGCCTTAACTATTCCATAGCTCTTTCTTCTTTATTCTGCTGATCCTGAAGCTGACCTGTCATTTCATCCATATTATCAATGAATGTACGGATATCTTTATATTCGACCTCATCATAATCTTCTTCTGAAACAGTATATTGAAATTCGCTGTTTGCGTTCATGGATTGAATATATGTTCTTTTCAATTCATCTGGTTCTACTTGCTTCATACTTCTGAATCGTTCATCTGTTGTTGTTTCCTTGATTCGGTTCACAACCAAATCCGATTTTGGTGAGTTTTCAAGAATATAGGTGATGTTCTTTACATCTTTCATGAATTCATATTTATCGCTGTTTTCCTGATAATATTTAACCATATTATATAAAGTGGTAATGTCTTTTGAAGCAATTACACTTGCTTCTGTATCAATGCTTAAATAAGCCAACGCATTCATAGGTGAGTCAAAGATTATAATATCGCTTGCATGGTCTTGAATTTGTTTCCATCCAACTGATGTAAAAGAACCCGCAGCTTCGTGTTTGTACGGTGTATCTTTGATACCATATTCCAATGCGAAAGCTGGATTATTTTTTTCATCGTATCCAACAAATACTGCATTATGCATATTTTTGCTCATGTAAAGTGACTGATTTAAAATCAGAGTATCTATTACATTCCCTTCAAATGCCATTGTTTGTGTAAAATAATCCTTCATCTCATTAAAGTTTCCACTTTCTCTATCAGGTAGACTGATTCCTGTATGCTTGTACACTGCATTTTTTGTATGAGAATATTCGTATAGAACAAGATTTCTTGGATCCCTTTCCATATAATATTGATTTACCTTTTCTCTGGCTTCCATAAAACTACAGTTTTCATAAAGCTGCACGAAGTCATAGCAGTTCATCCCGTTTGTAGTTTTTGCATTGTAAAAAACTAAGTTTTTCTGCAAATCAAAAATCAATGAAGGATGTTCATAGCATACAAGGTATCTTGCATTATTTTTCTTTGAATATAATGTCAAGCCATAAACATTGTCAGCAATTTCTGCCACAGACAATTGTCTGATATTTACAGCTAAATCTCTTAATTCATTTTTTTCGTCTTTTGTATAAAATTTAACACTCATGATAGAGCCTCCTTATGTTATTTTTCTAATTCAATAAAAGAATTGTTTTGTGAATATTGCACACATCATATTTCGTAATAATAGTCAGCCAGTCTTTCTTCGGCTAGTTCTTCTTCATCTTTCGTAAAGCAATCCAGATCGACATCATCATAAATCTTGTTTATCACATCATCCCAAATACGATAGGATTCAATTTCATCCGCATTTTTAAGCTGTTCATTAATTTCCTGATGTTGTATTGAGTAGTGGAAAGCCTGTTTACTCAAAATTTCTGTTTTACTGTATTCCGCCATAATTAATTCATCTACATGATTGATCTGGTCCTGATCAAAATATACATCCCTTATCTTTTCATTCTGTATATAGCCATAAAAATGACGGGATGGTACATTTTCGTTTATAAAATTGTATAAACCATCCTGTAATGGAATTTCTACATTTGCCATGTTACGTGTTATCGTATGCTCATAGCTAAACAGTCTTACATCCTGCACATCATCCGCTTGGATATTTCTGTAATCACCATTGCGTATCATGGACAGATAATCTTCGTATCTGTCCAAAGGTAATTTTGAAAATGTCTTATATAATTCCATAATTACGCTTAGTGTTCAAACTGTCCTAATTCATTCAAGGTCAGCTGATCTTCCTTCTCATCCTGCGTAGATGGAGCATGGACTGTTCTCGCATATTCATTTTCAAGCTGGACACGTGTAGCTACATCATCAATCACCTGGTTTAAAATTGCAGGTGTAATAGGTTTAACGTAACAATAGTAGCGATACGTAAGTTCAAGTGAATTTTTTGTTCTTAATTCACATTGATTTAGGATATACTGAGATGCCTGCTTTCCGTTGATACCAAAGCGTTGTAGATTTTTCACTTGATCGGGTGTTAAAAAAACACCCTTGTACATTTCAAATGCATCAGGGTGTTTTCCAATTTCTTCAATAACTTTTTTTGTTCGTTCATTCAGTGATAAATTGTTTTGGTTCTTCTTCAGGTACATCAGTCTTTCATACATCATGTCATAATCATCATAGGTCATCATACCAATACCTCCTTCCAAAATAAAAAAAGATAAGCAGGGCAACAGGGAAGGTTGCAGATTAACCTACTTATCTTTTGTATAAAAATTGTGGATGATAATGTGTGCAATCATTACAATTCCTCTACATTAGCATTATAACACATCAGAGAAACAAAAATGCTAGAAATTTGTGCGAACAATATTCACTTAATGCTCATAAAAAATGAGCAAAAATATGTAAACAGCCTTTATATATCAAGAAAAGAGCTAAAAACAGTCCATAAAAAAATTAAGGCAATTTGCCTTAATATCATTCATTATCTAATTATGTTTTATTGTCTCTTTAAAAAAGGCATCCAAGACTCCGTTGATTTAAGACGGAGAGGGATGCTTTTTTGAATATCTACATAAGCCGTATACTTATGTCAATTCCAAAACATTATATCAACCAGATTATCATTTTTTTATATTCAGATAATCATGAGGAGTGATACTTAAAATTTTCGATTTTTCAAAGTCTTTTGTATTCCTTGTTAAAATATATTTAGCTTTTTGCCTTTCCGCAATTGCAGAAACAACAGCGTCTTCAAAATCTGAAATGTCACTGGAAAGAGCTTTTTCAATATCTGCTCCCCTTGTATCTGATATCTTTATTAAATCTAAAAGATTTCTTATACATTCTTTTGCCTGTTCACTTCCAATATATTTCCTAGCAATATAGAATATGTCTGTGATTGCCGAAGCTGATACAATAATAGTGTGATTATCAATACACTTATTTAGTGCATTATATGAATCTTCAAAAAACGGCTCTCTTTTACATAGAATATCTATAATTACATTTGTATCAACCAATATCTTCATTGCTTAGAAATCCTTTCGTTTTTTATATTTTCAATCTCTTTGTCAGTTAATGAAGGCAATATACCAACTAAATTATTTAATGATCTTTTCTTTGCCTGCTTTGGTGAAATAATACGTGCAATCTCTATTCCTTTATTTGTAATAATAATTTCTTCTTTGTTTGCCATAGTTAAATAATCACTAAGATGTGTTCTTAATTCTGTAGTATTGACTTTCATAAGTAAATCCACCTCCTGTACATTAATTATAATATAAATGTACATAGAGAGCAATAGCAATGTACATATAATTAGCCTTCTTTCTTTAAGGCAAATTGCCTTAACATCTAGTGAACAACAATTTGTTCATCATACTCTTCCAAAAAACCAGACAGCAATAATCTTCGATTTGAATGTAGACCATAATCCAGATCACACGTTGATAAAGTAACCATAGGTGAATCTGTGTCTACATCCTCGTTACAATAAAGTGATTCATTTTTTAGTTTACCTATAGTTTCCTGTCTTTCCTCTCCAAAGTCTTTTGCATAAAACACAGACTCATTGTTTGATTTTGAATAACAGAAAACATTACATTTATAGTTTTGATCTGGTGTTAGTAGATAGAAAACAGGATGGCTGTAAAAAAATGATTTTGATGAAAAGTTCTTTAGTAAAGTAAACATTCCTCCACCCTGAACAGAATGTCCATAAATAATATTGTTATCATCTGAAAAGTTGCTGTTTGTATTACAGTCCAAGAATGCTGATCCCATATAGTTGTATCCTTTGTAGATCGTATGATCTAAATAATAGGAGTTATTTGTCCCTTGTACTACAGGATAAGATATAGCACAGTCTGGAACATATATCCAACCCACTATATCTGGATTGACAGCTTTTAATGCATTCCAATCAGGTGCTAGAATCTGTTCTCCGTTCTCATCTTTTTTCACAACACTTTCTTTTTTTAACTTGTCTGTCTGTAATTCAACCTCATTATCTTCATTGTATATCTGCCAAGCCTGATAGGCACAGAACCCACCAACGAACAAACAAATTATCAATATAAATCCATAGACCCACTTTTTCATATTTCATTTTTCCTTTCATTTAAAAAAAAGACATCCAAGACTCCGTTGTTTTAAGACGGAGAGGGATGCCAGTTTGAATATATACATAAGCAGTATACTTATGTCAATTCCAGTTTAGTGTAGCATAACACGTAAGTCCTATAAGCACAAGCATACCTGCAAAAATAAAACCTGTTTTTATATTAAAATCCTTGTCACTTATGCATAAGTGTGCCAACCATCCAAATGACAGTGCAACAGAACCTAAAAACAGTAAATCTCTAAACAACATATCTATACATCCACTGTCTTTGATTCTTCATCAGCAGGCTTGAACTTAAAACGATCATTTTTATCAACTCTCTTTCTTTGTTAAGGCAATTTGCCTTAATTTTGTAATAATCATATGTATCGAACCTCTTTATGTTATATTTTATATATCACAAGGAGGTATTATAAAATGCAATTCATTAAAACATTATTTGTAGCACTTATTCCATTGTTTATATCAATATATTTAAACCGCAAATATCAACTAGCTGATAAAGATAGAACAATTGTCGAAAAGCAATTTGAAATCTATAATCTGCTATATCTAAATATTGCAAGAGATACATTGAATCAACCTATCAATGGTAATTTAGCAAAAACTAATATAATAAAGTTGATTAAAGAAATTCAAAAATCCACAACATTATGTAATTATTTAGGTCCAAAATTGTATGAATATTTATTATTCTGTAATTCAAATGGAATATCCAACAGCACACTTGGCAACATTCAACTTCAAATTGAGTCGGATTTAGAACAAATAAAATACAAACTTGGATATCCATGTAAATTGAAATACAAGAATAGATTAATAATAAGCCTTACAATACTATTTTCTTTGATATATATCATTATCAATATTGTTAAAGAAATAAATGAAAACAATATATTATATCCACAAACCACGAAGCTACTTATATCATATGCTTGCTTCATATTATTCATAGTTTCATGCTATATATTTTGGATACTATTAAATAATTGGATCTTTATAAAAAAATACGTTGAATGGGTTAAAACATATGCAAAAAACAAAACAGAAAAATAAACATTGCTATTAAAAAAGAGATAAAACCAACAATTAATAATATAGTTTTAAAATTCATAAATCTGTCGTCAAAAAAGATATGTAAAAACCCAAACAGTGCTATACATCCCATTGCACTATACAAAAAGTAAATTACAGGCAACATTTTCTATTACACCTCAGAAACTACTTTCTCATCAGCAGGCTTGAATTTATACTGCTGTATCTTCTCACCATTTTCATAATAAATGGTGTTTTTTCTTTTTGTATTTTTATATTTCAATTTTTTCACATTCACTTTTGAATCATTGGCACTGGTATTTGTTATATTCAATCCACTGTCCATAGAATATAAACTTAAATCTGATAGCAACGAACTTTCCAACACAGAACCATTCGGTACTGCAAATACTACATCAGGATACATAGCTTTGAATGCTTGAAATGTTGTACGGTAAATATGGATATATCCATAATCTCCGTTACTTAGTGTGTAATTCCCTTCGCTAATCCATAGATTTGTACCATCAAAAGCTTCTACAAAACCTACATGACCATACTGCGGATATAGAGTGTTCGCCTGAGCCGAGAACACAGCACCTCCGCTTGGTGTACTGCTCAAACTAAATTTATCGCCATGCACAGCAACTATCTCTCTGGCATTATCTTTTCCGTTTCCAAATGCACCGCTTGAAAAACCATACACCTGATAAAATCTAGACCATGCATAATACGTGCACTGTGGCATTGCAAATGGATTGCCCACCAAAATAAATTTACTCCAGTCCTTTGTCAGCAACGATTCATATTTCAGTGCGTTTTTAACCGAACTGATATATCCAGTTGCTACTGTTTGATTAGTTGAAGTATCAACCTTTTCGTCACCCTCATTCTTATCAGGAATAATTGTGATCGTTCCTGTTGATGTTTCAGGTTTATCAGGCTTTTGTACACCTTCCGTTTGATTGTTGTTATCAGGATTGGATGTTTCTGGTTTATCTGTTGTACCTCCATCCACTTTAGGTGGCTGTGGTTCTGGTGTTGGAGCTGGAGTCACTGGCTCTGTCGGCTCAGATGGTTCTGGATCAGGAGTTACTTCCGTGTCATTTCCATCTGTTGTAGGTGGTGTTTCAACCTGCATATTACATACATGGCTTGCATCCACAATCGTTCCATCTTCGTTATATTCGACATTACCGATGTAATACGTGTTGTGATCTGTATTAATTCTGGTTTCATCCGCTTTGACAGTGGATGTCATACCACTAAGAATCAATGTACCTGTAAGTATACAGGCAGATAATTTATTTAAAGTGTGCATTTAACGACCTTCTTTCTTTAAGGCAGATTGCCTTAATTTACTAATATTGTTTTTTATTTTCTATAAAAATGGGACAAATATTTGATATATTTAAACTATAAACAGGAGGAAATTATGAATAATTATAATTACAAAATAATAATCAAACTATTGGTATATCAAATCTTAGTAATAACTATATTGTTTCTTACTTCATTTGTGGATTTTAATTATATATCACAAAGATTTTACACATCGTTTGAATCAGATAAACTCGAATATTTTAAAACCATAAAAAAAGTTGTCACCCATCTTGCTACCTATTACTTTTTATTAACTATATATGCATATATATACTTTAATAATATTAAAACCAAAAATATCATTCACGAAGAAATCATTGCCAACACAATTTTATATAACTTTTTCTTTGCAATGACTTCAATTGCATTTACATTTCTATTTGGAATTAAAGATATAACTCTAGACTACATGTTTCCAAGTAGCACAACAACAAAATGGACCTACAATGTTATTTTCTATTGGTACACTGGAATAATTTCATTGTTGTTCATCTATTTCAAATAATAAACCATTCCTTCAGCAACAGTAACGCATACATCTATATCCGATCGTAATCCAAAAATATAGAATCTAACATCATTCCCATTTATTTTTCCTGCATAACTTGTCTCACATTGAAAATATTTTGCTAAAACATTTAATATCCAATGAATATATCCGATACCAGTATGTTCTAATTGAATACTAACCACATCTTCTTGTGACCCTTTTTTATCAAATAAATCAATCTCTTCAATCTTATATTTAATACGAAGCTTGTTTGCCCGATATATAGCAAGCTGTATCTCTTGATCACTTGCTGAAGTATCTTCAGCAAGTGCCATGAGTTTCTTTATTTTTCTAATTACATCATCCTTTTCAGCCATAATTTAAAATCTATCTTCCTAACTTATTTCTAATATCTTCTAAAGCTTCTTCAATTGTGTCATACTCTGTTATGCCAATCACCTTATTATGACTATCTCTTAGTTCGTATGTACCAGATCCATCATATTTATAGATCAATGAATATTCATCATTTTCGTCAACTATATATTCGTCCTCATCGTTTTCTAAACATATACCTAAAGTCATCAAACCTGCTAAACCTATCAAGTTCATAAGTAACATCCTCCTTTCAACATGGCAGTGCTGCCATGTTTTTTATTTGCAAGAATCAATCATCTCATACTCTACTGTCCAAGTTGCAGGATATGCAACTTCAATTGAAGCAATATAATCCTCCGTCTTTCCATAGCCTGGAAGTTTTTCAAGACAATTTTCTGGCATAAGCAATTCTGGAAATTGCTCCAATATTTTATTTCGTACAAGATCAAATTTAATCTGATCGAATCTCGTATATGGCAACAATAAGCTAATGTAATCACAGTCATCTGCCTTCCACATACATTGTGGACTTGCACCAACATCACATACTTTAAAAAAGTATTCCAGTAATGTAACAATCTTTTCTTTACTAGAAGAAGGATAGAGTTTTAACATATAAACTGGTGTATATACACAGCTGTCGGCATTTCTAGTAACAAATTTATATCCTTTTAAATCTCTATTTTTATTTACTACATAAGTAGTTAAACTATCTAGCGTTACATACAAAGGTAAGTCATCCTTTATTTGTAATGTTTTTAGTTCTAAGGATCTCATTTCAATTTTCTCCTTTCATATATTTTAAATCGAGTAAAAATTCTTTCTTCAAAACGATTTGGTTTGCCTTTCTTTCTACAATTTTGTGCAAACTACATATTCTGCTATTATCAACTTCTGATAAGCAGTCAGATTCTTTTAAAACATTCTCCAACTCATCTTTATACTTTTTTAGACATTCTGTGTCATCTTCAATTTCTATAGTGTACATTTCAATTAAAGATTCAAGTCGTTCTTCAATCATTTGATACTCCTTTGTTCATTTGTTCGTGACGTACTTCTTCATCTTTCTTTTCCATAATCATCACCTGATCTTTTTTAAGGCAAACTGCCTTAGCCTAAATCGGCAACCTGTTCCTCAAAAGTTTTCAAAGCAACATCATAAGCATTTCCAAAACCATAGGAATGAATTTTGCCATTTGCATTTACGTATACTACATAATCAAACAATGTATCATCAGAATACATTCTAGATACAAGACTTACACAGCCTTGCCTTTTTAATTCCACTTCTTTAAACCTTGCCATAATCAATCTCCCTTATTTACATTTTCATCATCTGACTCATCTGTTCTTAACATCTGATGTACGTGCATACCATATCTAGTCATTTTTCCGCCAAGAAATGATATCCATTTGTAGAGTGCAGCCATGCACAGAGCAAGGACTAAAAGTAGTCCTGCTCCTGCCATGACAACCATTATAAAATCTTGATTTATTCTCATTTCATTTCCCCATTGTCATCAAATCCAAGGATATTTAAAATGCTGTAAAAATCATCTGTCTTTTTAGATTTATCTGAAAACTGGAAGCACAACCATCCTTTTTCGATTTTTACAGAACGACCCATTGTTTCTTTTAAGTTTTTAACAATACGTTTGCGATCTTCCTTCTCAGCACTCGATTCGGTATCTTCTACGACTGGTTCAGTCATATTGGCATCAATGACCAATTGTTCGATTTCGTCCTTCTCAGTTTCATTGGGATCTTTACGCACACGTTCATACCCTTCAATCTCATGGATAAATTTCTCAACTTTTTTTTCACCGATTCGAATTCCTATACGCTGGGCAATCCATTTTCGCTTTTGTATGCCTTTAGGCTTTTCACCTGCTTCCGCTTTTCCATTCCAAACTTTCAAATACATTTTTACTTTTCGCTTTATATCCTCATCAGACAACGGACGAACTTCATTCAACAGCAGAATCATTTCCAATTCCTTTGTTTCATTTTCTGGCTCTGGTAGCACAACAACAGGAACCATTTTCTGTGCATCTGGATACAATTCCGCATTTCTTAACAATGCATCTAAGCGGAAGTGACCGCCTAGAAGCATATACTTCTTCTCTCCGTTATGACGATGTGATTTATTGCGGTACACATTCAACGGTGAATAGATCATGCCCTGTTCATGTATTTTCTCCGCATTTTCGATTTTATCCTCTTCTGAATCATTTGCATCATTCAGTGGGTTGAAATCAATCTCATAGATTGACACATTTTTTGCAGGTAATTCCTTTGTACGATCTACAAAACTGTCCACTGTGTTATATCCATTGTCGTTGAATCCAATCATTAAATCTTCAAAACTTGCCATGATTTTCTCCCCCCTAATTAGTCCTTGTTCTCCAGTAATGCGATAATTTCTTCACCTAGTGATTTATAGGCATTACCTACGTTTGTATTTGTCAACACAACCTGTCTGTTCATCATACTGGCATCCTGTGTTGGCTTTTTCTGATACGGAATAATCGTTTGAAATATCATGTCATCCATGTGTTTTCTAAACCATGGGATTAAGTTTTTTTCTGTCTTTCCACGAGGTGAAACCATCGTGAATAATACTTTTAAATCAACATTCTTCTTGTTTCTCTTTGCAATCGTAATTGTATTTTTAAGAGAAACAATCATTCCCTTAATAGATTTTCTATCAAGTTTCACTGGAATGATGTTTAAGTCACTGGCTAGTAAGGTGTTTGTACTTACTAAAGTCTGAGCTGGTGAATTATCAATCAGAATGTAGTCATATCTGTCCTGCACATTTTCAAATGCACATACTAGGCGATCTACCGCAGAACGAGTTCTATCATCTGATAAATTCTTGTCCGCCTGGCACAATCGAATTGAAGCAGGCAATAAACTTACGTTCATGTGTTCAGTAGGTACGATTACATCTTCAATCATGTCTGGATCATCTAAAACTTCACATAGGTCACTGGCAACATTTTCAATCAAGCATTCGTCTAAAACATTGATAAAGTTTGTTCCACTTTCGATTTTTTCATCCATTGCCTGTAATTCCTTGATTGTCAAAGGTTGTCCTTTTGCACCGATACAGTCTGTTGCACTAGCCTGCATATCAGCATCCACAATCAATACCTTTTTGCCCTGCATACCAAAGTAAGTTGCCAATTCAATAGCTGTCGTAGATTTTCCTACACCTCCTGATACATTTGAAATGTTAATAATTTTTGCAGTTTTGTTCATTTTAATTTCCCCCTGTTTTTCTAATCTGCATATGCAATTAAGCTTTCCATTGATAAACCATAGCCTAATAAAGCACGTTTATAATCTTCGTAAGGTTTTCCAAACGAATATGCACATCCTGACTGTAGATTTCTTCGTTTTAAACAAAGTAAATGTACGCAGTACAGTATCTGCTTTGATAAAACATCCATTCTCGATAAAATTTCGAGATCGTGTTTTAAAACATCGTCATATGGTGTTGAACAATTGATTGTCAACAAATCCATAAAATCTGTATCCTCGTCGATCTCATATAGAGGAACTTTTTTGATCTGGTAATACCCCGCTTTGATATACTTCGTAAGAGTATCCAAATGCGTTTTTGTTAATGCTTTGGTTTGTTCGTAGTTAATCTTCAACATACCTGTCATCCTTTCTTTTCACACATTTAATCTAATCCACAAGTAAGCCAAGTCCCATCGCAAAATTCTTAAGTGCTTGGACATATAATCGTTGCATATATCGTTCTGTCATTTTTCCATCTGATGTCATACTTTTATACGAAAAGCCTAAAATACCATGTCCAATCAGAACTCTAGCTTCGTTTGGTAACATTTTGTTTATCACACGAAATGCCTGTTGTAGAGCAACGATCACTTCTTCATTTTTAGAAATTCGATGAATCATTTTGTGTTGATAATCTTCTCTTGAATCCGAACTTACGGACACGATTGAACTAGATACTTGAATAGAATCGGTTAAAAAATCATCCTGATTACTCAAATCTAGTTGCAAACCTGAGAATTTCCAGAGCGGAGAGATGTCATTTTTATTCATGAAAAATTCACGATTATCAAATGTTATCCCTTCTGTTGTAGTAACTTTGATGATATATTCTCCACCTCTGAACTTCCCTCTAAGATCAAATTCAATAAAATCTTTGATTTCAGTCCATACACCCCTTCCTTTGCACACATTCCTCATCTCCTTCTACTTTCTGAATTTGCTATACTTTGGCTTTTAATTTTTCTACTAATTGCTGATCCTGCATGAGCATTGTTAGCTCGGCCAACTCCCCATTATTCAAGTCAGCTAATGAGCGACTGTCATCTGGCTTTTTATACCTTTCCCAAAATGCGGATCGTGATAATGCAGCTTCGCTGTTAGACGAGCCAGTTCCAAATAAATTTATAAAATCATCCTGTGAAAAGCTTTGATTGAAAATATCATCTAACTCATCAGAATCATTGTGATTCATTTCATCTTTTTTTCCTTGTTGTTGTAGTATTTCTGAAACAGATGATGACACTACATCATTTGCAACATTTACTTTTTCTTCTTCCTGTTTTTCTTCGGCCAGTTCTTCATCCTCTGTTTTGTTCTTGTTTAGTTTTGCTCCCTCATAATTTGCTTGAACATTCATCAATGTAACTAAAAGATACTGTTTCATATTTCTGATTTCTTTCTTTGGATTTTTTTTCAAACACTCCAGTAAATATTCGATGTGATTGAAATCCAATGTTTCAAAACATTCATGCACTTCGTCTGAACTATATTTGAAATTCTTAGATGTGATTGATGCGTCCTCAGACAACAGCTTTTCAGCAATGACTCTGCTTATCAATCTTAATAGCTGTTCATCATCTGGATGTTCTTTAAGTAGAAACTCAAATCCAATCTGACTTTGAATTTTACCAATCACAGAACTTGCACTGTGGTTTTCTTTTTCTTTAGATAGATTTTCTTTTTTATATCTTTCTATCTTTCTTTCTATCTTAGTTTGTGGTGGATTTACCGTGTGCGGTTTTTCCGCCTGCGGTTTATTTAAAGGGTTTTGACCGTGTGTGGATTTTCCGCCTACGGTTGCGGTTTTTACCGTGTGCGGTTTTTCCGCCTGCGGTGTTTTTTCGCCGTGTGCGGATTTTCCGCCTACGGTGTTTTCGACCGTAGTTGGATTTTCCGACTCCGGCATATCATCTGCTTTTAGAAAGAACGGATTATCATCTGGAGATTCAAAAATATACCATTTTGTTGTTCCAAAACTTCCATTTTCATTTCTTCCCTGCATGATATGTAAGTAGCCATTATCTTTCAATTCCTTGACTGTAGATTTCACCAAATCACGTCCACCTTTTATTTGAGTGGCTAATCCATTCACTGAAATTTTCCAATTCTCATTGCGTGATTTTAAAAGGAATATTTTTCCTAAAATCCCCCATGCTTTAGGTGACAGATTCAAATCGTCATAATACCGAATTGGAAGTGTTCCATATCTATTCACCGCTGAAACCACTTCAATCTCAGCTCCATCAAATTTAAAATAATCCATTATAACCTTCTCCTTTTTTTATAACCAACCATTCTCAAGTAGTACCTGATGAATTGCTTTGTGCAGTTCCATGTCTACAACCGGATTCATTTCTTTCCACTCTCCATCCGTTTCAAAATAATGAGAATGAGAAATAGTATAATTCACAATTCTTCCATACGATTTGAAGAAATATACTATCCAATGGTCATTTTCAGTAAGGCAGTTATACATCACTTTGTCTTCACTAGAATATTCATCATCTTTTTCAAATCCTGCTTCATACATCATTTCATCAGCATTCATACTTTTTTTCCTCCAACTACATTTTTTCATCGCCATTTTTCAAAAAATAAAACCGACAAGATCTAGAAACTCGTTCTATTTCCTGTCGGTTATTCATAGTATTTATTTTTTTAAAATTGAAATTTTTTGAAATTAGTTCGATCGTACAAATATATATGGTGCCAGTTTGAAACTTAAAACTCTCAAAAATGCTTTATATAAAGTGGATTTGAGAGTTTTTTTATTGTCAAAAAGTCGTTTTTGGCCCGTTTTGGCAAACTTTTTGGCAAACAATTCGAAAAAAATTATTTTTTTTACTTTTCGAAACGAATTATTAAAAGTTCAAATAAAAAGCTTTTTATAACAGAATAGTCTCCCAGATTATATATAGATCAACCAATAGCCAAAACAAATTTCAATCAACCTTCACACAATAACCTGAGATTGTTTTCATGAAACTAAGAATTACGTTTACTTATTCGTGCTCAATAAAGAACAAAAAAAGCAAAGAAACATTAAGTCTCTTTGTTCTTATGCGTTCGAGATGTAATCACAGATGTTCTTAGATGCAGGTGCTTTCGATGAAGGTCTTCTCTTTTTACAACTTGGACAAGCCATCCTCACGGAAACTGAGAAAACTAAACTGGAATTTATCTTACTTTGCTTCTTACCAACATATATTACCAAATGTGCTTAGGAACTCGCTAATTCTTTAGAGCTCCATTTCACACTCATAGCACTTAAATTTCTTTCCGCGATATTCCGCATAATCTGAGTTTCCGTTTAGATGCATGCCACACTTTTCCATCACTTTTCTACTGCCTATATTTTCTTCAAAAAAGTCCGCCACGACCTTTTTAAAGCCCATTTCACGTAATTCGTTTATTACTGCATTCACTGCTTCCGTTGCAAATCCTCGCCCTTGAAAAGCTGGGTCAATGACATAGCCCAACGCAATAGTTTCATCATCATAACCACAATCATTGACAAACCCAATCATATTACCGTCCAGATAAATACCATATTCTAGATGGATTGTATCATTAATCTGACTGAATTCGATCAATTTGTCAGCTAACGCATAAAACTGTACTTCTTCACAATAATCAGGCACCATAAACGTTGCCGTAATCTTTGGATTTTGCATCATTTCTTTGAGACGCTCTCTGTCTTCTTTACGATATGGCCCTAACGTCAATCTATCTGTAATGATATGTTCTTTTTTTAATATTTGTCTGCTCACCACTCTGTTTCCCCTTCTTGCTGATATACAATATTGATAATTACGCTTTTTATTATGATTAATTCTAATTTATCGTTCCTGTATTTCCTTGCCGCTGAGGTACTCCACGTCTATTTCAAAAATTTGCACAGCCTTTCCTGCATGGGCAATTTCCTCATCAACTAACTGTTCGCTGGGATAGTATTTCATTGCAAATCGTTTTAACAGAGTTGTTGCTCTTGCACCGGATTCTACGAGGTGGCATCTGCCGAATACCACAACGCTCTGCACAAACGGTGCCCAATCTTCTTCTTTGATGGTTTCATTTCCATATACCGTGAAGCATACTTTGTCACAGGCACGCAGTGCATCTACTTTATGACCTACACGTGCTCCATGAAAATAAATTTTCTGCGCATCGTCATCGTAGACATAGTTGATAGGAATTGCATAGGGATATCCGTCATCTCCATTTACGGCAAGAACGCCACGTCGGCTGGACTGCAAAAGAGCCTTTGCCGTGTCGATGCTGATTTCATTTTTCTTTTTACGAATTGTTCTGAACATGATATTATTCTCCTTCTTATGCTGATACAACTCCCGATTTTTCAAACTCTTTATATTGGTAATACAGAAATCGCCCATATTATCTAACCTAACAATTTCTATTTTAGCAAATAAAATGTTCAAAATTCAAACCACTTTTGATATGATTGTTAATCATATTCCTTTCGCATTGACCAAATAATTCTTTTGCCTTATCAATAACTTCCGTAACATCATCACTTTCAAATATTACCTCTTTTTCTTTGTTTAACAACTGCGTTTACATCCACACATATGGCGGCAATTTTTTCTTAAGCGCATTATAAACAACTAATGTCGCTTTGACATCCTCTAAACTATCGTGAGCCAACTCATCAAAATTATAACCATAATAATTGTTCCATTCTTCATATATCTTAGCAAATTCTATCATTGGATCGTATATTATAGTACCGTGTTTAAACCTAATTCCTGCATTATCTAAAAATGCATAGTCAAAATCAACATTATAGGCTATCAGCTCGACACAGCCATCAAATACAGCTTATCTTACAGAAATATTAGTTATTACTCTTTTATAATTTTCTTTTATTATATGCATCTTCATCAATAGCTCCAGAAGCCAACATTCTTTCTGACCATAACTGAAGTGTTTCAACATTTACCGATATTTTTTCTAATTCCTCCTTAATATATATGAAATCATCTAATTCGTCGTTATCAATTATACCATCAGCTGTAATCTCAATGAGGCGCTCCTGCTTCTTGTTCATCTTATTAAAAGAAGCTACCGTTTCAAGTATAATCTGAGGGAGCTCTTTCATTTTAATCTCTGGAACATATTGCTGTCCAATTGGACACTGATTTGAGCAATAATAATTACACAATTCCGGTGATTTATACTTATCAGCCATTATGAGTACTTCTTCCGGATGTGGCAGCACCTTCTCACTGTCTATTTTTTCAATTCTCTCTGGAGGCACGCACTCTAAAAAGTTCACTTGCCTTTTCTCGGCTAAGTCCTAGCTCCTCTCTTTTTAACTAGTATACATTCTTATTCTCTTTAATTGATGCTCTTCCCATTTCTTATTCCTTCACTTAAAATCTTACTGTATCTTTGCTATAATTCCTTCTTCTGTTATAGTTTGCAGACATTCCATAGGCACATCTGAATGCATTATCTGCCTCTACATGACCACCTGGGAAAGTCGTACCAGAATAATTCTTGCCCACTTTATCCAAGGCCAGTACATTTCCTTTATTATCACTAATCATGCACATGTTCATGAATACTACTTTTTCTATCATCTGTTACTCCATTTAATATAGCTTATCAACTTCTTTTTCATATGCTGATTCTGTATCTCTGTCAAACAGAACAAAATATATTTCTTCTATTTGCTTTGGAAATTCCTGCTCAAATCTTGCCACAACATTTACAGCAATGTGTGCTGCCAGTTTAACAGGAAAACCATAAACACCTGTTGATATAGATGGAAACGCTATTCTTTTTATACCTTTTTCCATTGCAAGTTTAAGCGAATGATAATAACAGCTGGCAAGCAACTGCTCCTCATTATCCTTTCCGCCTCTCCATATAGGTCCGACTGTATGTATAACATAATCACATGGCAGATTATAGCCTTTGGTAATCTTTGCTTCTCCTGTTTCACATCCATGAAGCGTCCTACATTCTTTTAAAAGATCAGGACCTGCTACCCTGTGAATTGCTCCATCAACACCGCCACCACCTAAGAGACTGTTATTTGCTGCATTTACTATAGCATCAACGTAATCTATTTTTGTTATATCACCTAGAACTGTTTTAATCATCGTAATTTTTCCCAAATATTTTCTTTAAATAATTTCCCATTATACCGTCAATTGTACCACCGCCAATATCGCCTTCAATTACTCTTTTTCTTCCATCCTTATAAGTAATCTGCAAGGTATATCCATATCCGTCGCAAACTTGTGCTTCCATAATATTCTTATACAAACCTTTGCAGAGACTCCGTGGGAAGAGTCTCTGTTTTTTTGTGCATAGGTGTATACAATATACATGATAATACTTTTAAATCACTTTCTCCTTTCCAACTCTTTGAAAAAAGTCTTTGCATTATCCAAATCATTCTTATCCGGATGTCCTTTTGATATGCCTCCAATAAGTTTGAATAGTCCAAATGTGTCAAATCCCTTACAAGAAAATTCTCCCACAATTCTTCCCTGCTTTTCTTTTACAATTTTCTTTATGGAATCAAAGACCGGCTTTCCTCCATAAGTGCATATAAGAAAGACATCCTTATTCTCTGGAAGATTTACTTCTGCAAAGTTAATTACGGACTGATGCATCTTGCCAAAATAAATACCAGAAGCAAAACCTATAAGATCATACCCTGATAAGTCCTTTTCATTAATCTTAGTTGCATCAACTACATCAATATCATTTTCAGCTGCTATTGCACATACCAGCTCTTTTGTATTATTGTGATGAACCGACGCGTATATAATAACTGTTTTCATATCTGCTTCACTCCATTATTTCTTAGTTTAAAATCCAATCTCATCTGGTGCCACAGGACATTTCCATGAGTAGATTTATCAGTTATACCCTCATCAAACATAAGCCAGAAATGATTCCCAAAATATTTTATTCTTTGCTCAAATTCTTCTTTAGTTGCTGCCTCTAAGACAGGAAAACATACAGATTCAACCGATGCAATATCGTCTAAATCAGCCATTGTTGCATATCTTATATTCACAATCATTCCTTCTTTACTATTGCTTTTTATATTTAGTTTTTATTCATATATTACTATAATTTGCTTAAATACTCTGCCGGAACAGCCTTCGTAAGCCATACTCCATTTACAGATAAGAAAAACTCATATCCGTCATCTGCCATCTTTCCGGCTGCCACCCTATACACCACAGGCTTTCCGTGCCTGCTGCCTACCTTAACTGCTGTATCAGTATCCTTTGATAAATGAACATATAACCTGCTCTTTGAAAGTAATCCTTCTTTATCGATTGATGAAACAAACTTTTCTCCCGTTCCATGGTAAAGAAACTCTGGAGGAGTTTTCTTTTCAAGTTCAACATCAACAGATATTGAATGCCCCTGGTTCGCTCTGATTAATGTCTTATCTTTATTAAATGAATATCGCTGCTTGCTGTCAGTTCGCACAATCTCTTCAAGCATCTTCATATCAAATGGTCTTGTTTTACTTATACCTGATATCAACTCAGATACATCTGCCCAGCCATGCTCATCAAGCTTGATTTCTATTGTTTCCGGCTTGTGCCGCAAAATAAGACTTAAAAATTTGCTTGTGTCCGTTAATCCCATTGTTATCCCCCTTTAGTTTTCTTTTATAGCTTCCTGTAAGGCAGATACTGCACATTATATGCGTATTTCTAATACTTTCTACTCTATCACATACTCATACATTCTAAACTGCCTGTTTCCAACTACCTCATAAAAAATGTTTTCAGTACTTACATATTTAAAGCCAGCTCTGATATATAACTTGTCAGCTAGTGTGTTCTTATCTATTACATCAAGATGAATGGCTTCAATGTTTTCTAACTTAGCATATGATATTAAGTTTTTTACAAATTGAGTAGCAAGACCCATACCGCGGTACTCATATCGCACTGCAAGAGCATGGATTATCCATACATTATTATCCCTTTCATTTACTTTCCACGCTACCCTTTTATACTCTTTATTAGAATTACTGTTAACTATGGCACACGCCTTAATAATTCCTTCATCTCTTAATACAAACAACTCTTTCTGAACAATACCAGCCATTAAAAAATCTGCTGAAGGATGTACACCCTTTTCCCAGTCAGGAAAAGAAGGTTCTTCTTTGCTTTTATCTATTAAATCCCAATAGAGATTTTCTATCTCATTAAAATCCTCCAGGCATGCTAATTCAAAATTCATATATCTGTCTCCTAATTTTTATTTAACTCCAGCTCTTCCAGACATCCGGCTGGTATCCGAGTGTTGATGCTTTTCCATTTCTTACAACAGGAGTCTTAATAACTGAAGGATTTTCCATTACCTTTTCAAGTTTATCTTCATCAGCTGTGTATTTTATAAGCGCAAGCAGATCTTTGTCTTTTCCATCCCAGTTAATCATTCCCTGTAACCCGCCATTAACCTGAGCCACAGAATTAAACTCCCCCTTGCTCATTCCTTTTTCCTTCATATCTATAAACTGGTACTTTATGCCTCTTTCCTTAAAGAAACGCTCTGCCTTCTTTGTATCATTGCATTTCTTAGTTCCAAATATCTGTATATTCACAATAGTTTCCTCCAAAATTTATTAATCTTTTCCTGCATTTTCCTGTAGCAGCTTTTCCACTAGTCTCTCAAAAGAGACTTCAAAGTTATAATCATCCTTATCACTTCTTTTTCTTGGACCTTTCATGTGGTTTTTACTGCTTGCCCGCCTTGCCTTCTTACTTATATGTCTCTCCATTAACATAAGATCAATATTTTCATTTGTATACCATTTCCCGGACTGATGAATGGCATATGCACCCTTACTTAATGCCATGGCAGCTACACCATAGTCCTGCGTAACTACTAAATCTCCTTTTTCACAAAGGCTTATTAACTTAAAATCAACTGCATCAGCTCCGGCACCCACATATACCACTTCTGAATAGTCTGATGTAAGATAATGATTAGTATCACACAAAAGCGTTACGGCAATATTATGACTCTTAGCTATTCTTTCAACTATCCCAATCACAGGGCATGCGTCAGCATCTACATATATATGCATACTCTTATCTCTTTCATTTACAATCAATTGTTATATACATTTAGGAACTGTCTCTATTTCATTCCCACAGATAACTTATACCAGCGTTTTATGTATGGGTCATCAAAAAGCTCAAGGTCGTTTTCTGTAAGTTTCACAAAAAGATCAGTAAGCCCGTCATACTCATTAATATCTCCTGCAGGATACAGTTTCCAGTTTAGCTGCTCTAATGTCCAGTTACTCTTAACTGAATTGTGAAGCATAGACGTTGTCGCATAATTAGACAGGTTATCCTCTCCTCCAATGGCAATAGGAATGATGTGGTCAATTGTTGGGACCAGCTCCCAGTAGGCACTGTGACATTCTTCCATCTTCCAATGGCTCTGATATGGAAATGCATCCGGAATGTATGAAAAGCAGACTGCTAAGATAATTCCATTCCGTAGCATTGATATTTTTGAAAATGCCGTATCAGCCGGAACCGGTAACTTCCTTGTAGACGGACCGAAAGAGACTGTACGCATAGATGAATCTATCATGCCGGAAGATACTACTTTCGGTGTCCGCATTAGTGGTGACAGTATGGAACCTGAATTCCACGATGGTCAGATTGCATGGGTATTACAACAGGAATCTGTTGCTAATGGAGAAATCGGCATCTTCGCTCTAAACGGAGAAGCCTACATCAAGAAATTACAAAACGATAAAGACGGAATTTTCCTTATCTCGCTTAATGAAAAGTATGCACCTATCAAGGTTGGAGAAAACGACCGCTTAGACATATTTGGAAAAGTTCTTGGAAAATCTGATGCTTCTGCTATTACAGGACATTGTAAATAATAAGCACAAGTCCTTTTTATTGGACACATTATTTTGCATAATGACAATAAGAAAATATAGAAATATAGAACTGAAAGAAGGGATTTTTATGGCAGTTACCAATAATATCAGAGAAATCCGAGAACAGCGTGGCATTTACTAGGATGACCTCGCCGCTGCCATCGGATACAGCGCCAAAACTGTCGGCAAGATAGAACGTGGGGACAGTACCCCATCTGCTGAATTTATGCTACGGATATCAAAATACTTTAATATGCTGGTGGAAGATGTATTCCATGTGGAAGAATGAGTTGGAGAGCTGGATATCCTAAATCCAGCTCTCTTATTTACTATACAAACTGGTTTTGTTGATAATCATCAATGGTCATAAATATATTTATATACTCTCATATTTGTCACGGAAATAGTTACTGCTCTATGGGTACATCTTTACTTTCCGGTGTTATAATATCATCAAGTTTTTTAATGAAATTTTGAGTATGTTTCGCAGCTATATTTTTATTTTTTTCTTTATAATCCTGCATTACAGAATTCAAATCTTCTCTTAACTTTTTAAGTGCCATTGTTGTGATTTGTTTATCAATCTCTTCTATATCACTATATTGTCCCCAAATTCCAACAAACCACCCAGAAAAATGATTTTTATCCATATTATCAGCATTCTTAAATGCATTAATGGTTGCAGACTCCATCTCAACAGAAAAAGCCTTGTATCTCTTATTACTCAAATTTCTGAAAGCGTCATTTAAGTCCGAACTGATCAAATCAATATAGAGCCTTTTATTCTTTTCATAAATCCACACATCATTATCTCTAAATTTTTTTATAATCTGATATGCTGACCATTCATCTTCTGTAAAATATTCCTTACTGTCATCCCCAATCATCATGTGAGAATGACTATCTTTTTCCTCAGAATTAATTAAATATTTTATTTGCTTGTTAATACCTTCTCGCACATTTTCCCAATCAATTGCTGGTAAATCAATGTCATAGCTTCTAGAATAACAACAATTATAAAGGAACAGAATATACTCATCTAACGACAGTTTTCCTTCATATGCTTCTACTAATAAATCTTTAAATCCTTCGTCAATTATTTCTTCATTAACTTCAGGTAGATTATGCGTTTTAAGAATTTCAAGCGGAGTAGCTGCATTCTTTTTTTTCAAAAATAACTGTATTTCTTTCGTAATAACTTCATCATTCCACTCGCCGTGAATAATCCACTCAGAGAATCCATTAACAATAAAATTACTGTTAAATACATCCGGATAAAGCTTTTCTACATCAAGGTATAAAAACAAATTTCCATATTGTGAATTTTCCCAAATCAATCCTGCTTTATTTGCCATCATAAAACATGTAAAAGAAAGAAGCCAATTACTACAATCTTGAATACCAGCGTTAACCAGTTTATTATATACACGTTCAAAGTCTTGAATAGCACATTTAAAACTTCGTACATTATGCGGTCTTTGCTCTAACAGTTTTCGAAGATTTTTCTCTTCTTTTTGATATTCTTCTCTTTTCTTATTATCACCAAACTTGTAATTTTCAATCCTATACCGTTCAATGATTGCACTATCATTGAACTCGCCTGACAAAATTTTAACCAATGATTGCTTGTTTTTTCTGAGAATCCCCTTATATTCTATCCCCAAAGGCATTAATTCTATAGTATCAGAAACAATTTCTTCATAATCAGGGACAAAGTGAATAACTCTTTGCACAATTTTTTCTTTTATTTCATGATATGATAATTCATTTTTTGAACTATCTTTTATTTTTCCTTCATTTGCAATAATAATAGTATTAAAGTCCTGATTTTCACAATAATCATTAATACATCCCAGAAGATCTGTACAAGAAATGTTTGACCTCTCTAAATCATCAAAAACAAGTATAACTTTCTTATCAGACATTCTGTTACTTATAGGCACAAAATTAACTAAATCCATAATAGATGAAACTACTTCTCCTTTTTTTTGCCAATTTTCAGGCAAAACCTCCTTAATCGTACCAAATACTTTTTTATATGAATCTGCAATCTTTAAGACCTTAGTTCCATTCAGTTTATCCAATTCACTTGCTTTCTCTAACCATTTTTTCTTCACATCAACTCTTAGTTTATCCAAAGAGTCTATACCAAATAAACTAATGCACACAAAAACATATTTATCTTTCACTGATTTTATAAATTTTTTAATAAAATATGTTTTACCAGATCCCCACTCTCCTGATAACATCAAAGCCCCAACAGGATTATTTATATCACAATAACTTTTTAATTCTTCAATCAGATCCATTCTTGCCTCCAACTATACCAAGATAATTCTTTATTTACGCATCATTGGAACTTTCCATATTTTCTATCTCTCATACATCTTATCAACCTCTGCTTCATATACTGATTCAGTATGAGTATCAAATAGCACCCACTCCACCAGATCAAAACAATCCGGCTTATCCTGCAAGAATCTGTTTACTGTATATACCGCAATCTTTGCTGCCAACTCAACCGGAAAACTATATACTCCCGTTGATATGGAAGGAAATGCAATAGACCTGATTCCATTATCCATTGCCAG
>ENA-OPDW01000173-OPDW01000173.1-human-gut-metagenome-genome-assembly--contig:-NODE-173-length-56943-cov-31.179897_pt1 | contig 56943 bp, 50 predicted proteins | sample MGYA00241264_ERZ501508 | MGnify/ENA primary metagenome ERZ501508 (study PRJEB25962, sample SAMEA2042575) | human gut metagenome | biome: human gut; feature: human-associated habitat; material: faeces...
TAGGGCTTACTAGGGACTTGCACCCATTAGACAATGCTCATGCCGAGCATACTACAAAGAAATGCCGATAGCTCTTTGACGGAACTATCGGCATTTAAAATAAAAACTGAAACCTACCAACGTAAGATTATATCGAAAAACCTAAGAGCCTATTATGGCTGCAAGGTAAAACCTACTACCAGGTAAGCTTTTTCGGTGCTAGGGTTAGCAGCTACCTGAGCGAAGACTGGAACAGAGAAAGAATCTGTAATCTTCAAATCCTTGGTAGCTTTCAGTGAAACATTGGTAACTGCAAAACCATTGGCATCACCATAGAAAGATGTTGCAAATGGAACTGCGCCTATACTTGCTGCCCAATCACAACCGCCCAACTTGAATGGGGCTGTAGCCTCAACATATGAAGAATAAGCACGGTCACCATCCTTATTTAATCCATCATTGCCTGCAAAGTTGGTGTACCAGTTCAAGGCAACTGGACCAAAGTCATAACCTACGTTTGCCTCAAACACATGAGAAGTTTCATGTGCCTTATAGGCGAAATACTTCTCGTTAGGAGAGTTGAACCAGTAATCGGTTACACCGATATGGAAGCCACCGGTTTCATAAGCCAAGGTAAGGTCAAATTCCTTAGTGTCGTCTGGTTTAGAGACACCTACACTTCCCCAAGCTGTCAGAGACAAACCCTTGTAACCAATACAGAGTGTTGGCTGCAAAGAGACTTCTCCCAGTGACTGACCACGCCAATAATACTGGTTTACAACATCTGCAGCGATGGTAGTTTCAACCTCATCCTGAGCAGAAGCTGCAGGAGCAAAAGCAACCAAACCGAGTGCAAGGGCACCCATCTTCTTTATATCAAAAATCTTCTTCATATTCTCTCTTTTTAATGTGATACTTCTTTGTTTTTTAAAGTTTCGGCAGCAAAGGTACTGCAAATCGAAGACAACACAAAATAAATTGCGATTTATTTATATTGTTGAGATGCAGCGTACATTATTCAATGGCACTAATAAAACTCTGCTCGCCAAAACTTCTGCTGAAAAATCTTTCTCGCTCGTTATATGAAAGCATCTTTAGTTGTAGCAACTCTCACCATGCTCGTAGATATCGAGACCTTCTTCCTCGATTCGCTTATCAACACGGAGACCAGCAATCTTCTTGATACCCCAGAAGAGGATGATACCTGTTACGGCTGCCCAAAGGTCGATGCAGAGGATACCGAAGCACTGAGCACCGAAGAATCCGAAGCCACCACCATAGAAGGCGCCACCATCAAGGGCGAAAAGACCAGTCATCAAGGTACCGAAGATACCGCATACACCATGAACTGAACTTGCACCAACAGGATCATCAATATGAAGCTTGGTATCAATGAACTCGATAGAGAATACCAAGATGATACCTGCCAAGAGACCGATGATGGCAGAACCCAATGGACTAACCAAGTCGCAACCAGCGGTGATAGCTACCAAACCAGCCAAGATACCATTCAATGTCAATGAGAATGATGGCTTGCCATACTTGATCCAAGATGTGAACATGGTACCCAAACCACCGCAGACTGCAGCCAGGTTGGTGGTAAGGAATACGTGACTGATAGCAACACGGTTAACCTCACCAGAAGCAGCGAGCTGAGAACCAGGGTTGAATCCGAACCATCCGAACCAGAGGATGAATACACCCAGGGCAGCAGCCATCAAGTTATGACCAGGGATAGCCGTGCTCTTGCCGTTGCGATACTTACCAAGACGAGGACCTAAGCAGATGGCACCAACCAAGGCAAGTACACCACCAACACTATGTACGATAGCAGAACCTGCGAAATCATGGAAGGCTGCACCGAAGGTGTTCATCATGAAAGAACCTGCCTCGCTGTTGCAAAGCCAACCGCCACCCCATGTCCAGTGACCCTCTACAGGGTAGATAATCAATGAAATGAAGAATGAGTAAATGCAGTACATGGAGAACTTGGTACGTTCTGCCATAGCACCTGAAACGATGGTAGCACTAGTAGCGCAGAATACGGTTTCAAACATCAGGAAGCCTTCAGTAGGAAGACCGGCTGCATTTGTATAGAAAGACAAATCGCCGAAGTTAGGCATACCGATGAAACCGGCGCCATCGCTACCAAACATAAATCCGAAACCTACGAACCAGAAGAGAACAGAACCGACCATGAAGTCGACAAAGTTCTTAAACAAGATGTTCGCTGTATTTTTACTACGGGTAAAGCCCGCCTCGCAGAGGGCAAATCCCGGCTGCATAAAAAAGACCAACATGGCTGCCAAGAGCATCCATACGGTATCTACTGAAATTCCTAAATCCTGTACACTCATAATCTTTACCTTTTAAGAAGGAATGTTAAATGTTAAGTGTTAAATGTTAAGTTAGCATACGTCCACTTAGCACTCGATACTCTCACCTAACTCCCAAACATTCCGATTTTACTATTAATTCATCCAATTCAGTTAACATTTAACATTAAACACTTAACATTAAATATTATTTCTCCTGCTCAGCATTATAGAGAGCGATATCGCCTCTTTCACCTGTACGGATTCTTACGGTATCCTCTACAGGAATTACAAAGATTCGACCATCACCAATCTCGCCTGTACGGGCAGCCTCCTGGATGGCATTAATCGTTTTCTCTACGTTCTTGTCGCGCACGACAACATTCAGCAACACTCGCTCGATACTACTGGTATCATACATAACACCACGATAGATTCGAGCCTGTCTCATCTTGCCCTCTCCTCTTACATCGTAGTAAGAGAACCACTCGATGTCGGCGGCAAGCAAAGCTTCTTTTACATCCTCAAACTTAGTCTTACGGATGATTGCTTCAATCTTTTTCATGTTAATCTCTCCTATTAATTAATTTACATTTTGTTTATTTTCTGGTGCAAAGGTACGACATTTTGCTCAATATTTTAAAATATTACTTACTTTTTGATGTTAATATTTTAATTTGGTTATTGTTTTGTATAGTTCTTTTTAAAATACAGAACAAAATGAAAGCAAATTACGCATTATTCGTTTCATTTTGAAACAAGCAATAAAAAAAACGCTTGAAAGGCCTAAATGACCCCTCAAGCGGCAAACCTAAAAACAAACTCTCAACCCTAAAACTAGGGTCACTTTATTATTTACTGAACTTTCGCATACCAGGAAGTTCAGTTAAATATATTAATAAGGTATTACAATGGTTTGTATTCCACGAAAGCCTCCATGGCCTCATAGCATGCCAGACCCAACTGGTCGTAGAGCGATGCAGTAGCACGGTTACGGTCCTCGGCTCTCTGCCAGAACAGGCGCTCATCATTACCCAAGAAAGGAGCACTCTCCATCTGCGACTGATGCTTGAGAATAGAGTTACGTTTTGCCCGCAACTCCTCAGGGCTCAATGGAACACACATTTCGATATTCTCAATCTCCCATTCTGCCCAGGCACCACGATACATCCAGATGCGACAGTCCTTCAACCATTCTGCACCCGCTTTCTTCTCTTCGTCGATAGCTGCCAGAACGGCATCAGTACACTTCTTGTGGGTTCCGTGAGGGTCAGCAAGGTCGCCGGCAACATAAATCTGATGTGGCTGCACCTTCTGCAACAGAGCTCTCACTACCTCTACATCCTTCTCGGTCATTGGCAACTTTTCTATCTTGCCGCTCTCATAGAATGGCAGGTCGAGGAAGTGGACATGGTCAAGCGGAATTTCATTATAAGTACAAGCGATACGAGCCTCACCACGGCGGATCAATCCCTTGATGGTCAGGATATCTCGTGTATCGAAGTCACTCTCCTTCTTCTTGGCAAAGAAGGTCTTGATTTCCTTATATTTATTAGAGATGATGCTGTCTTTTGAGTCTGCAAAAAGCTGGTTGAAACCATTGATAAAGTGCATGAATCTTGTTACTTCCTCATCACCCACAGCAATGTTTCCTGATGTTTCGTAAGCTACATGCACATCGTGGTTCTGCTGTACCAGTCGGCGGATGGTTCCTCCCATAGAGATAACATCATCATCTGGGTGTGGAGAGAATACGATAACCTTCTTAGGGAATGGAGTTGCACGCTCTGGGCGATAGGTATCATCGGCATTCGGCTTACCACCTGGCCATCCGGTAATGGTATGCTGCAAATCATTGAAAATCTTGATATTGGCATTATAGGCTGAGCCATAGAGAGCCAGAAGTTCGCTCAGTCCGTTCTCATTATAATCCTTATTGGTCAACTTCAGGATAGGCTTACCGAGTTTCTGGCAGAGCCATACCAGTGCCGAACGCACCAGTTTATCACTCCACTGGCATGAAGTTACGAGCCATGGATGCTCGATACGCGTCAGATGGTGAGCAGCACCCAGGTCGATGACAACATGAGCATTCGGATGAGTCTGAAGGAATGATGCCGGCAGAGTATCTGTGATAGAGTTCTCTACCACCTTCTGCATAATCTCTGCCTTCTCTTCGCCCCAGGCTGTCAGATAGATGCTCTTGGCTGAGAGTAAGGTAGCGATACCCATGGTGAGCGAACATGGAGGAATGGTTTCCTTGGTCTGCTCACTGTTCTCCATCTCTTCGCGAGAGGTATTGCCGATGAGGATGATACGGGTCATCGACTGGATGCCCGAACCTGGCTCGTTGGCTGCAATATTACCCGAACGGCCTACACCGATGAGGGCTACATCGAGACCACCAAAGGTCTTGATACGCTGCTCATAAAGACGGCAACTGTCCTGTACGGCATCCTGTGCCACAAAACCATCCAGTGTAAAGATGTTCTGCTCAGCCACATCCACATGATTAAGGAAACGATCCTTCAACTGGTTGATGGTACGGAGAGAGCTGTCCTTCTGGAGCGGATAATATTCGTATGCATTGAATACAACAACATTGCGGAAGCTCAGGGTCTTCTCGTTGTAACGGCGAACGAGTTCATCGTATACAGAATAGAGAGAAGAACCGGTGCCCAGCGCCATCACATAGAATTTGCCTTCCTGCTGTGCCGCCTTGATACCAGTTTCTATTTTATTAGCTACATGACTGGCACCTTCTGCCATAGAGGCAAAGATATCTGTATGAATCTTCTCCATTCTGGAGATTTCAGAGTATTCTACAGTCGTCTTTGGCTTGTAGAACTCTACAGGTACTTTATTGAGTACGATTTGTGAACTAAGATTGAGTCTCATATCTTTATCTATATTTACTGAGCCCACTTTAAAAAGGGGCATATTTTGAATCCAGCATGACCAGTGTGGTCATTCTGAGTGAAACATAGCAATTGGCTCCGCAGGTGAATATCTTTCGAGAAATCGCTTTGAAAGAGCCGAAAGCTTCTCTGACAGACCCGAAAAGGGCAAATATCGATCTTTGAAGCACGACTTCCTAACTGCATTGAGGGAGCCGTGAATATATCTAACTGAGGATTCGGATCTGTCTTTTTAAACATAGTCATTCTTTTAATTGATGGTGTAAAGATACGAAAAATATTCCAGATTACGGCATAAATCAGAGATTATTTTCGTGAAATATAAACATTTTAAACAGGCCTTACTTTTTAAAGTGGGCTTTTTCCTGGTTATTCGTTAGAAAAAGTATAATCTATAACCAAAATACTTGGAAAAAAGTCAGAAATATCGTACCTTTGCAGGCAAAAAGCAATTTTACGAATATGAAAAGAATCAAAATGCCACTCTTGGCAAGAATCATCATTGCCATCCTGTTGGGTGTAATCTTCGGCAATTTCTTCAATGAAGCGGCCGTCAGAGCGTTTCTCACCTTCAACGGCATCTTCAGCCAGTTTCTGGGCTTTATGATACCGCTCATCATCATCGGTCTCGTTACGCCAGCCATTGCCGACATCGGTCACGGAGCCGGAAAACTCCTCCTTGCCACTGTGGGCATCGCCTTTGCCGACACCATCCTGGCGGGTCTTCTTGCCTATGGCACAGGCTCGGGACTCTTTCCTAACATGATTGCCAATTCTACCCATGTGGCAGTAGATAAAGTGGAAGAACTCAAACCCTTCTTCGAAATCAAGATACCTGCCATGGTAGATGTGATGAGTGCCCTCGTTTTCTCGTTCATTGCCGGACTGGGCATTGCCCACAAAGGCAGCCGCACCATGCAGAACGTTTTTCAGGAATTCAAGGAAATCGTATCAGGTATCATTGCCAAAGTCATCATTCCCCTACTGCCCCTTTATATCTTCGGCATCTTCCTGGGCATGACTTTCTCCGGCGAAGCCTACCACATTCTGCTGGTCTTCGCACAGATTATCCTCGTGATTCTCGTACTTCATATCGTCATCTTACTTTACGAATATCTGTTGGCTGGCGGCTTGTCCCACAAGAATCCTTTTAAGCTGTTATTCAACATGTTGCCATCCTACTTCACGGCACTTGGCACATCATCATCAGCAGCCACCATTCCGGTAACTCTGAAGCAGACCTTGAAAAACGGCGTCACCGATGGCATTGCCGGATTCACCATTCCGCTCTGTGCCACCATCCATCTCTCGGGATCAATGATGAAGATTACCTGTTGTGCGCTCACCATCTGTCTCATCAATGGTATGCCGTGCAATCTCCCCCTCTTCCTCAACTTCATCTTCGTGCTTGCCATCTGCATGGTAGCAGCTCCGGGAGTTCCGGGAGGAGCCGTCATGGCAGCGCTAGGTCCGCTAGCCTCAGTTTTAGGTTTCAATGCTGATATGCAAGCACTTATGATAGCCCTCTATATTGCGATGGACAGTTTCGGCACCGCCTGCAATGTAACCGGCGATGGCGCCATTGCTATAGTCGTGGATAAGATATTCAGAAAGGATAAATAAAAAATAAAGAGAGGGTGTGTCATAAGTTTATGATTCACCCTCTTCTTGTTGTTGGATGAGATAGGATATGTTGTTGGAAGAGATAGGATATGTTATTGAGACAGTCAGTATCTTCGGCCGCACAACAGCTGTTGTGCGCTTGCATAACAGCTGATATGCGCATGCACAACAGCTGATGTGCATGCGTTGGTCAACTGTTATGCGCCAACTATTATCCAGACTTATGACACACCCTCTTTTTTTTTCAAAAAGCCACAATAGATACCATCTATCAACTTATAGCCAGAATCTTTCGTTTATCTATAATAAAAGTATTATCTTTGCAGCCGAAATCAAAATTACAAATAAGAAAATAAAAAAACAAAGAGAAAAATGACAATGGAAACAAGAAAAGAAATAGCAGCAGAAAAGAAACGTTGTGGCTCACATAATTGCACACAGGCTGTGCTCTGCACCTACCACGACTTCACCGGTATGGACGAGGAAACCATCAAGAACGCTGGCAATGCCTTTGCTGCAGGTATGGGTAACATGGAGGGAACCTGCGGAGCCCTCGTTGGCGCTGGCATCGTACTTGGACTCGCAACACAAGACAAGGTGAAGTCTATCAAGGGCATGAGAATGATAATGGATAAGTTTAAGCAACGCAATGGTGCCACACAATGCAAACTGCTGAAAGGTGTGGGCACAGGCAAGGTGCTTCGCGAGTGTCCGCTCTGCGTGGCTGATGCATCTGAATTTCTGGAAGAGATACTGGAAAAAGAAGGTATTCAGAAGTAAGTAACAATATGGCTAAGTATAAAGCAATTAACGAGCAAAACCGCTGCGTGGCATGTGGTGTTTGCGTGAAAGTATGTCCTAAGGATGCCATCAGCATCTACAAGGGATGCTATGCCCAGATAGATGAGGAGAAGTGCATAGGCTGCGGCATCTGCGAGAAAAACTGTCCGGCAGGAGTAATCCACAAAGTTTTAAGACAACCCGTTTAATTTCATCAAATTGATTCGCATGGCAAAACAGAAAAATAAGAAATGGAGTGATTACCTGTGGCTCGTATCTGCCACCTATTTCATCCTTGGATTCTTCAATATCGTGTTCGCATGGCTCGGAGTCATCTGTTTTCTGATTCCGCTGCTCATGGCCATATTCGGAGGTGGAAAGGGATATTGCAACAACTATTGTGGACGAGGACAACTCTTCCTGCAAATAGGAAACACCCTGGGATGGTCGCGCAAGAAGGCGGCACCAAGATGGTTCTCGTCTAAATGGTTCCGCCATGGCTTCCTCCTGTTCTTCATGTTCTTCTTCATACAGATGATCATCCTCACCACAATGGTGGCAAAGGGCACAGAAGATCTCCATCAGACCATCCACCTGCTATGGACCTTCAACGTGCCATGGCATTGGGCTTACCCGGTAGAGATTGAGCCATGGAAGGCGCAGTTTGCCTTCGGTCTCTACGGCATCATGCTCACCTCGCTGATTGTGGGCGTTCTGCTCACCATTATCTATCGTCCAAGAACCTGGTGCGTGTTCTGTCCTATGGGCAACATGACACAGCTGATATGTAAACTCAAAGCAAGATAAATTAAAGCAAGATAACTCAAAGCAAAATGAATCTGCAACAACTCAAATATATCGTAGCAATCAACCGCTTTCGCAACTTTGCGAAGGCGGCAGACTCGTGCAATATTTCCCAACCCACACTCAGCGCCATGCTGCTGAAGTTAGAAGAAGAACTCGATGTGCGCATCTTCGACCGCACCAACAAACAGGTAACACCAACGAGTGCAGGAGAGAAAATCATCCTTCAAGCTAAAAAGACACTTTTGGAGCTAGAGAAAATCACAGAACTCGTGGCTGAAGAAAAGAACCAGATTGGCAAATCTCTGTCTCTCTCCGTAGGTCCCTCCATTGCTCCTTACATTCTTCCCAAATTCATCAAGCATTACAGAAAAGATTATCCTGAAGTAAACCTCTCTATTCAAGAGATGAAATCAGAAGAAATGTTTCATGTTTTGCAAGATGGAGAAATAGATGCTGGCATTGCCATTTCAGACCTGCCTCGTAAAGGAATACTTGAGATTCCGCTTTACACAGAACGCTTTTATGTATATTTATCGGAAGACTGCTGGCGCAAGCTGCCCGTGTTCAAGCCAGAGAATCTGGAACATGAGAACATGTGGATTATGAAAGAAGCACAATGCCTTCGCGATAGTGCCTTCTCCTTCTGTAAAGCAAGGAGCAAAGGGCACCACATCTATGAGTCAGGCAGCATAGAAACTTTAATTCGCATCGTGGATGAGAACGGCGGGTTCACCATCATTCCAGAGATGCACCTCGAATTCCTAAATGAAGCACAACGCAAGAATGTAAGAAAGATAGAAGGAGATTATCTTTCCCAGAGACGCATCTCCCTATACATTAGGGAAGACTATATCAAAGAACGGATGCTTAACACCATCATCAACAGCATGAAAGAATTTATGCCAGCGCAGATGATGAATGAAGGCAACTGGAAATATGGGATAAGACTGTAAAACTGGAGACTCCAGTTTTACAGTAAACTTGAAAATTTAGAACTTAATCCAGGTCAGCTTCTTCCAAATTCCCTCGAAAGGACCATGGGAGTGATACTTGAGCCAGAGGTTGGAGAAGAGGCATTGCACTACCACCATGGCAATACCCACAAAGAAGGCATAGGTGATGCCGAGTTTCGTCTGGAGATTGAAGCCATAATAAGCAAACAGTCCACAACCGATGATAGACTGGAGAAAGTAGTTGGTCAAACTCATCTTGCCAAACTGGCGCAGGAACGACAATCCCTTTCTGAACCATTCCTTTCCGTACCACAACAATACGAATCCTGATACTACAAACGAGAGGATGAAGAAGTTGTAGATAGGATAAAGCCAATTGTTCCATGTTTCCATGTGGCGCACATCAGCTATGCCTCCCACAATCAATACCAGGATGGAAACCGCCAGCACCTTCTTCCACAAAGCCAGGTTGTTGTTCTCATTGTAGAACCAACGCTTTCTACCCACCAGCATTCCGAGTACGAAAAGGCAGATGGTCTGCGTATGTCTTCCCTTCATCAGGCACCAGTAATAGGTAGCCACCTGTCCGTATCGCAGGTTGCCATAAGCATTCTCCAGGAAACTGCCGTGCTGATGACCATGATACATGTTTCCATACACCTCTCCCAACGACGATGCATCTACCTGCCATCCGGTAATGAGGGAGTAGATTTCTATCGGCTGGATAAAGAGAAAGGCAACCACCCACCAGAGCCATTTGGTAGGAAGATAACTCAATGGGATGAGAACCAGTCCATAGATGGCATAGGAGAAGAGGATGTCGCCATCAAAGAAGGCGGTGTTCACGATACCGAGCATTGCCAGGAGGAACATTCGCCAGGCGAATCTTCCAGAAAAGCAATTTCCCCGCTGCTGCTGGTTATCATTCATAATAAAGAAGCTCAATCCGAAGAGCAGGGCAAAGATGCCATACATCTTTCCCGACAGCAGCAAAGCCAGCACATCTGCCATCCAATCATCACAACCCAGCGTATAAGCATGCGCTATGCTTCCATCGTACATATTGAAATGCTCCACAGAGTGATAGAGAATAATACCTGCTACGGCCAATCCTCTCAAGGCATCAGCCACGTCAATACGACTGTTTTTCAGTCCTAATGTCTTGTAAAAATTCATTTTGATATTATTTGTTAGTTATTATGAGCCCACAAAGGTATAACATTTTATTGGAAAAAGCGAATAAACCTCAATGTATAACAAATATTAAGTTTTAAAGGAAAAAGAGAAAAAGTCGGCCTTTTCCTTGGTTATTCGTTAGAAAAAGTGTATCTTTGCTCCGCTATTCGTCAGAAAAAGCGTGAAGTTCATACGATTATTCGTCAGAAAAAGTGCGGAATTCATACGATTATTCGTTAGAAAAAGTGTAAATCATGGAAAGAAGCATCTATAACAAACTCGTAGAATGGAAGAACAAGCAAAACCATAAACCTCTGATTCTCAACGGAGCAAGACAAGTAGGCAAGACCTATATCCTGCAAGAATTTGGAAAAAGAGAATATAAAAAACTTGCATTCTTCTGTCTCGACAGAAATCAGAAGGCAGCAGAAGTGTTTGAAAAAGGCGGCACAACAGCTGATATACTGATGGCACTCTCCGCCATCAGCCAGGTAGATATTACCCCCAACGATACACTTATGGTACTCGATAAGATACAAGATTGTCCTAAAGCATTAGAAGCTTTAAAGTTCTTTTGCGAGGATGCTCCTGATATTCATATCATCGTGGCAGGATCCCTGCTGGGAATATCACTCCATAGCGGGATATCATATCCAGTAGGAAAAGTAGAAGAGCTGCGCCTCTACCCGATGAACTTCATCGAATTCCTCGATGCCATGGGAAAAGCGAAACTGGCAAGCATCCTGAAAGAAGGAAATTGGAACGTCATCAATTTACTGGAAACAGAATTGATCAGCCTGCTGCGACAATATTATTATGTAGGAGGAATGCCAGCCGCCGTACTCGCCCATGTAGAGCAGAAGGGACTGCAGGAAGTCCGTTCCATCCAAAAGCAGATTATACAAGACTATCGCCGAGATTTCTCGAAGCACGCACCAGATAGAGAAGTGCCTCGCATTAATATGGTGTGGGACAGTATCCCTGCCCAACTTGCCAAAGAGAACAAGAAGTTCATCTATGGAGCCGTGAAGAAAAGTGCCAGAGCCGCAGATTTCGAACTGGCCATCCAATGGCTGATAGATGCAGGACTGGCATATAAGGTTCAGAGAGTCAATACCCCACGCCTCCCTTTCAAATTCTATGAAGACCTGAACGCCTTCAAACTCTTCATGCTCGATGTGGGACTGATGGGAGCGATGGCAGAGACTTCAGCAGAATCGATGCTGGTGGGCGATGGAATTTTCTCTGAATATAAAGGTGCCTTTACAGAACTATATGTCTTCACCCAGCTGAAAAGCCAGGATATTCCATTATACTATCATGCTGTGGATAACTCCACAATAGAGATTGATTTCCTGACCCAATGGCACGACAGGGTTATACCGATAGAAGTAAAGGCAGAGGTGAACGTTAAGGCGAAATCTCTCAGAACATTCATCACCAACAATCCGCAACTGAAGGGACTTCGCTACTCCATGCTTCCCTATAAGGATCAAGACTGGATGATCAACGTTCCGCTCTATGCCTGCCTGACACCATTTGACAAATCATTCTGATGCCTTTTAATAAAAGCTTCGATTCTGACATTTCCGTCAGAATCGAAGTGAAAGCCAATCATCGAACTTCACGTTCTGGAAGGTATGGATGCATCGCAGAATGCTTCGGTGGTCATCATTCCCACACCCAGTTTGCTCATCAGCTTCATCCCTTCATTCTGGGGATTCGGATTAGCCAGTTCTCCCATACCTATCGCCTTGAAAGCCCCGATGCATCCTTCCGGATTGAGTTTCACCAGGACATTACCTAAATCAAATATGATATTCTTGAATTGCATAATCTATACCTTTTATCCTATTTTTTATATGATTTTCTGAATAATCATCTGTGCATTGGCATAGAAAGGCACATCCGTCTTACCCAAAATCGTGGCAGGAAGGGTGGCCATTTCCTGGAGATTATCCATCGGAACCAGCACCGTCTTGGCTCCATTCTCTGATAGCAATGATACCCTATCAGAGAAATTGGTAGCCCTGACTATCGCTCCACCAATAGAAATGTTACCGATGATGCCCAGCGCAGGCTTCAGGTTTCTGCCAAATACCGATGATACGATGGCGGCAAATACTGCCGAACCGATACCGCCCACCTGCGTGGTTCCCAGCAATGCCGTCACCTGCACCGTTACATCCAGCCGCATCAGCGAATGTTTCTGCGAGAGAATACTGCTCTCGTTGGCACGGATATAGTTATAGGTGTTGCGGATGTCTTCCTTCACCTCTGCAGAAGAAGTGCCGCTCACCGTCAACTTGCCATTGCCCTGCATGGTGATCACCTCAACCTTAATCAGCGATACCTTGTCGCCATCGCAGGTTGCCGTATAGCAGGTGCCTGGAGCCAAAGGTGCATCTTCTATCAGGTTGCTGCCACGTTCCTCCGGCACGGAAACAAAGGTTTCCTCCTGGGTCTCCTTGTCTATATAAGAGAAATTGGTATCCCAAAACTCCATGCCACCGATGCGCTTCAACTGTTCCTTTACTCTTCGGCGCATTTCTATCGCCCAGCTAAGATACTTGCGGATGTCTTCCTTGGTGAAGTTGCCATCTGGGTGCATCAGCTTGATAAGGGCAGATACCGTCTTTCTCACCGGTTTGGTATCACGCTGTCTCAGCTGTGAACCCAAGGTGAAATAATCGTCCAGCGCATTGGTATAGTTGTCCTTACGCAGATGATGCAGCATTTCACTGAAGAAATCGGTACTGAAACCGATATGGTTGGTGAAGTTGGCTGGAGCAAACTTCATAATTTCCCATCCCGGCAAGAAGAAACCGATACGGTCCAGAAAGGCTGTATCATCGCTGATCTTGTCTGAGAAAGGACTGAACAGATGGCTCGTCTGCAACACCGTCTCCACTGGCTGGTTGATGTTACCATTCAGAATGATGGAGGCATTGGCCGATTTCTCGCCACTCTTGCCGGCACGCGAGAACGATCCACTCTCCATGTAGTCTTTCATCAGCGGCACCACTTCCCTATCCTTAAACAGTTCATCGGTAGATTCATCGAAACAGACCGCATCCCATTTGCCCATGGCACCAATCTGACCATTGCTGTTGTTCACAAACAGAGAGGCAGCAGTACCCTGTCCGCCACTCACCAGCATGGAATAAGGAGACAACTCCTTAAACACGAAAGATTTACCCGAACTGCGTGGACCCAGTTCCGCCATATTGAAATTGGCCTCCACCAAAGGGATAAAGCGAGAAAGCAGAAGCATCTTCATGCGCTCCGTCATTCCCTCCGATTCCGGTTCATAGCCTCCACTTCTCAACAGCACGTTCAACCACTCTTCGTTGGTAAATTCCCTGCGGGCTTCCACGATGCGGTCGAGGCTGAAATTAGAAAGCTGGATAGGACGAATCTTGGATACCACGAAAGGATAAATCTTGTTGCCTATCATCATGCTAGAATCATAGTCGATGTCGATGATGGCCCAGATGCCACCCATCATCATCTTCTCGTGCTGGGTAACCAGACTCTCGTCGATATTCGCCTCACGGATATTGAGGTTAGACAGTTCTGCCCAATATTTATCTTTCGATGCATCCAGACGGACGGAAATCTTGTCAATCACCTTGTAGGAACCTTCCTCCTTGATTTTCGACTGAACCACATTCGCCTCATCCGGATTCACATAATGTTTCTGGAGCACACGTTTCACGCTCTCCACTCCCTCCCTGATTTTTTCCTCATCATCGGTACTGCAACTGTTGGCAAGCAGGTATTCCAATACGAATACAGGTACGTTGGCTCCCACCTTCACGGCACGAACGATGTCTTTTCTTACCACAAAGCCTTGGAACAAATCCAGGAGTTTTCTATCTAATTCTATCATTGTCTATCATGTTTTTTGCCTTTTTACAGGCAACGTTTTAAAACAAGTCATCCAGGTCTCTTGATGATGCCGACTTCACCTCGCAGAAATCAATCTGCTCCTTGGTGGCTGCATCTACCAGAACCACTTTTATGTTTCCAGATGATGGCATTACAAATTCATTATTGTCAAGCAGTTGTCCCGGTTTGACGGTAACAATCTGTGTCGATTTTTGCTGGCTTCCTTCATAGAGATGCAGTTCGATGCGGCGCTCCTGTTTGAAGACATCAGAAGATGATTCTGCCTGAATCTTCAACTTGAAGTATTGACCAGCCACATGCTGCAGTTCCTTCTTATTGGCGATATTCACCTGCAGCGCCTCAACACCAGCATCCTTGCCAAACTCATAGATAGGAATGATGCATTCCTGCGGTGTAAAGCCACCATGTGCATAGCCGTAAGCTCCCTTGGTTACAAACGGCTTGTCGGTCTGGGCATAATACTGATAGGCTGATCCGCAGAAATCATCCTGTCGGGCTATCAGATTTACGGAAGAAGGAGTCAGCTGGTCGCTAGCCAGACAGAATCGCTCATCCAGTTTCTGGATGTCACCATGCGGAGCCGGAAGCTTGTCTGCCTCATCCAGGATGCCCGTAATAACGAAGCCGTGGTCGGCTGTTACATACACCTTGGCATATCCCATATCCAACAGGCTATCTATCTTTTCGGCTATCTCCTTCTCATAATTATTAATGTCCTTCAATGCCGCCAACTGCTTCTTCTCGCCCACCTGGTCTATATCACCATACATCAATACCAGATGCTGGGCGGTGATGCTGCTGTTCAGTTTGTCTGCCTGTATCACCTCAACATCAGGCACCTGAGTCTTGAGATGGGCATAGCGGGCTTGTGCCGACAGTTCCACGCCTTCACAGCCAAACAAGGCACTCATGCCGTTTTCCGTAACGGATGGGAGCATGGCGAAGGCATAGTCGTTAGACTTCTTCGATTTGGCTTGCTGATAGATGGTTTCAGCGATTTCCTGTCGCAGGCCGTCGCATACCAGGATGGCGATTCTGCCCTTACCCAAGAGTTTTTCCTTCAGCAATCCTTGCTGCGAAGGCTGGTAATCCTTTGCCAAAGCAAACCATTTATCCAGGAGTTCCTTTTCTGCCTGCTCATAGAGATACTGGAAAGGGCGTAGCCATTTCTCATCGTGCAGCCAGGCTGCATAGAGATGGCGCACAGCCGTATCAAGTACCGCAAAATGAGCACGGTAATAAGTGGCGAAATCCTGTAGGGAAGCCACCTTGTAGAGTTCACCGTTCTTGAATTCCACGATGGTCTTTACATCCTTGAGCCAGGCTGCCTTATAGCTTACAGCCTGTCTGCTCTGGATGCGGGCATCGATATACTGGGTATAGCCCGCCAGAAATTCTCCGTTTTCTATGGCATGGCTCAGGCGCTTGAACAGGGCATGGTCTAATGCCAGGAATGGATGGTCGGGATGAGCCTTCAGCGGATCAGCCTCCTTCAACCTGGTATATCGGGCGATGTAGTCTGCCATCATTGCATCCATATCATGCCTACTGGTACACCTGTGATAGATAGAGAGCAGGGAGGCTGAAATCTGATTGCTGACCAGACCATCAAAGATGGCATCCATCACGGTCTGAGCCAGCACCTCTGCAGGCTGTTCCGTCTGCGGTTTGCCTATCATGGAAAAGACTTCGGCAGTGAATATCTTCCATACATCCTTGTCCATGTTCTTGGCTGTAGATGCAGGTGCGGCCAGCAAATCCATCAGGAGCTTGTCGGTTTCCATCGGCTTGTTCAGCCCCATGGCTATGCCCTTCCACCAGTTCAGGTTCTTTCCCTTGCTCAACTTGGCAGCCACCAGCAATTCCGCCTTTGGCAACTGCGTATTGATCTGGATGGCATCAAACAAATGCTTGCGGATGTAAGTTTCCATATTATCAAGCACGATGCAACCTTGCGTCTCGGCATATTCGAGAAGGAAAGTCAGTTCACCCTTGCTTCTCTGGGTATAAAACACTACTTTCTCGCCAGCATGATGAGTCTCCGCCTCATACTTCGCCTTGATTTCATCCAGGTCAGAGCTGGCTACAGGCAGCAGCACAAACTGAGAAGGAAGAAAATTCAAGAGGAATTTTCCTTCTTCCCAGACATCGGTCACTACGACTCGTCCCTCTCCTGCCGCAGCCTTGTTTATATCGTCAATGAACCATTTGTCTATCATTGTTATTTATTCTTTTTAGTTTTACCAATCTGCATTGAGATATTTCTTCAACTGTCCGCTATTGAGCACCTCGTAGCTCAGCAAGCCGGCTTTCTGCAGTGGGGCTATGTTCTTGCCCACACCGTCGTCGAGCTTCGGATCGTAGCCGCTGGCAAGGAGGGCATCTATCTTGTCGGCAAACAGATGTAGTTCCTGCAGCTGATCCTTGATTTCGGCAGCCTCTATCTTGCCGTTTGCCGTGGTTGGGTCGATGGCGGCAAGGCGGTCGGAAAGACCGCTCTCCCGGTTGGCGAGATACACGCTCTTGATGCGGAAGAGGGTGTCGCGGCTCCAGGTGTAGATGCTTATGTAGAGGTCGATGGCAGAATGACCGCTTGCCGGGTCACCACTGGTAAGATGCCAGATGAATGGTGTCTTTGGCAAATACATAAAGAGGTTGAGATGGTCGCTGAGCTGCTGGAAGAACTTTTCATACAGATACTTTCTCAGACTCTTACCGGTGCCCAGGTTCATGCAGAGCAACTGCTCTATCTGCGAGATTTGCGCTCCGCTATAGCCTCGTTCCACCAGTTCCTGCTCAATGCGTACATCCAGCGGTTCCTCACCCATACGTTCGCAGAGTGGGATAACGCCATCGTCATCTTTCTTCAGGATGGCACGGATTACGTCGGTTATCAGCTCAAAGCAGAGGCTTTGGGTTCGCTGAGGCGGAAGTATGCCGGCATGGCGGAACTGATACCATACTTCGATAGGGTTCATGCGATGGTTGTCGCTGTTGCAGAACTCCTCCCAGCCATAGTTGTTCTGATAGAGCTTTTCGAAATCAGTGATTTGTGGCTGCTCGTTGTCGATGGTAAGGGAATCCAGATGCTCCCAAACTTCTGCTGAGGCTGGGAACTCGGTGTTTTCTTCCTTCAACCAAACCTTGTATGCCTCCAGGGCTGCCTGCGATACGCTCAAGTCGCCCACAGGAATACCTTCCTTATCCAATACCATCTGGCGGTCGTGATCACTCAACTCATAGACATCGAAGACAATACGATTGATGATGGCCTCGTTTAAGAGGATTTGAGTTAAGAGAGCATTCTCGTAACCGAAGAATCGCAAGATTTCTTCGGCAGGGTGATTTGTTGTGCCAATAGGGGTATGGGTATAACCTTTCTCAATAAGACTATAGCTATTTATAGTCTTCTTAAGTGCTATATTTCGTTTAGCTAAATTAGTAACAACAAACTCTTTTTGTTCTGAAGGTATAATAAAAGGTACTCTCTGCATATCGCCAACTTGTGTATTTACTGTCGGATTTAAACAATCTGCAATATAAAAACACAAACTTGTATTCAAAAAAGCTAACAAGTAGAACCTATTATTATATTTTTCAGTCGGAAAAATACATGATCCCCCTACATCAAACAGACAATCTTTGGGAAATTCTCTAAAAGATGTCCCCTTTGAACCACTTCCCGAATAAGTAACGCCTTCCTTAAAGTAATAATCTTTATTTTGCAATCGCCCCCTTTTACTTATGTATGAAACAGAAGATTCTTCCCAGTTTATATAAAGCCATAAATTTCCAGCCCATTTATTATATGCGCCTCCCTTTGAATATGGATAATAATTTTGTGAAGAACCTTCAATTTCCCACCATAATCGACAAAATCGATTATTATTGGTTGTGGCAATACCTTGCTTAATTTTTGCAACATCATCTAACAATAGGTTGCCAAACTTCTCTCTAAACTCATCAGAAATCCAATAGATAAAAGGCCATGACTTAATAGCCTTCAACTTATCTTGTGGAAGGAGATAGACATGCTTGTTCTCATTGTCTGCTACGATATCAGACAACGCTTCTAAGCAATATTGCTTCTTAAACTTTTCTTGTGGAGTTCTTGTATATTGGTCAAGAGAGATAAAAAGTGAATCATTCTTTTCAGACTTATCCTTCTCCAGAACATAGAAAGCAGGATCCACCATGACGCTACCAAAGAGATTACTCAATCCATATTCTACAAAGAGATTGATATGAGTCTGGTTAAGAATAAACTTGCGTACATCCTCAAACGTTTTGATATACATAAACGTCATAGGATGAATCATTCCCACCTTACCCAATTCATCCGTCAACTCGCAGCATCTCTTGATAAAGCAAGCATAGAGGTTGATGTTGAACTTCATCGGCTTTTTATAATTAGCCTCAGCAAACTCCTTCAGTTCCGGACCGAAGTCACTGCTGTCAGTATATGGCGGGTTAGCCACGGCGACATCAAACGACGTGGTAAGGATGTCAAGGAAGGTCATGGCATCGTTGACTAATGAGAGGCTATAGGCATTACTGCCCTCACCGCCCCACTGGTGAACCTGCTGGCGCAAGATACTCAGAGCCTGCTCACGGAAAGAGAAGAAATCTGCTATCTGGAACTCATTGAAGAGCGTCACCTCCTGACTTGGCATCAGCGCTTCTATCTTCTCCTTCAATCGAATAAGTGAGCCAAACTTATGGGCATTGCAAAGGTCATTCCAAATATCCTTCAGCACCTCTCGCTGCTTACTATTCCAATGACTGTCGCCCATATCGAAGGTAGCCTCTATCTTCTCATACTCAGGCAAGGTGAAGTGGGAAGACACCACATTGCAGTAAGTAGGCATCTTGCCACGGCGACCCTTCAACTGCATCGCCTTGATAAAGAGAGCTATCTGAGTGAGCTGCACAGCACGTTCGTCCAAATCCACACCATAGAGGTTGTTCTCTACGATGAGTTTCGGAATGTCACGGCGGCTGAAGTCGGCACCATAGTTCTCCATCTGATCTACATACATATCATAGAACACGGAGAAGGCATAAATAAGAAAGTTACCACTACCACAGGCAGGGTCGATGAGCTTGATGTCAAGGATGCCATTAGGCTTAGGCTGGCGCACACGCAGCTTTGGGGCATTAGCGATAAGATACTTCGTCTTGCCGGTTTCCTCATCAATCATAAAACGGCTGTCAGGATACATCTCCAGATATTGCTTGCCCAGAGTATTATCTACCAGGAACTTGACCACCCACTGAGGAGTATAGATCTGACTCTGGAGAAAAACCTTATCATATTCTATTTTCTCTCCACTCTCCTTGAGCTGCACCTTTTCTACGGCATTGAAGTTCTCATACATCCAGCCCAGGATATCATCCCCCTTCCAGATATCCTCGCCGCACTGCTCATCCAGTTCAATGCTGTTGAAAGCCGTGATAATCTCGTCGAGTTCATCGGCAGTAGGAAGGATAGCGTAAGGATGGTCTGCTTTAAAGAGCGGAATACCGAAATCATCGAAGAGTTCAGCAAACTTGTCTCTCAGGAAGTTTTTCAGTCCCATTCGTTCAGCAGATCTCTCCTCAGGGTGCTCGTCGAGCCACATCTTGTGCGAATAAGACAGATTGCCATGTTCTGCACGTCGGCGAATCACCTCAGGAAAGAGTTCACGGTCTTCCATCACCTTCACAGCCGCCAGTCGGTTGAAGAGTGTAAAGACGCATTCCTTGATAGCTTCCTTTCGAGCCTCAGCATAATTGCCCATCGCAGCCTGGTGGGTAGCGATGATGGTATCGAGCACACGTCGTTTAGTCTGCTGCTCATCCGACAGCGTCTCCACCGGCATTGCCTCCTCCTGCAATCCCAGTCGAGAGAATCTATTGTCAATGGCCTGCTGTATCAGGCCTCTAATTTTCAGAACATGGTCTATCAGTTTCATATCTATTGTATTTTAAACTTTTCGAAATCTATTTAGTGCACAAAGATACATAAAATATAGGAAATAATTCAAAGAAAAAGCAAGAAACTTAAAAAAGAGCGCAGAAACTTTTAGTTTCCACGCACTTTCATAGAAAATATTTAAGGTCTAAACCTTACTTTTGGATCGTATGATTTCAACAGAGGACCATATTTTGAAATTTCAGCCTCTGTCATCAGACGAGCACGAGCAGATAATACAAGATGACCATCTTCATCAATCGTGCATACATGGACATGAACAACCCCCTTAGGAAAAACCTTTCCATCTGGATTTATATGCGTATGTCCCCAATCAAAAATCAACATTCTTCGAATGCCAACATTAATAATGGCCTGCATAACCGCTCCATTTTCATCTGTAGAAAAATACATGTCAGAAGAATCAGGAAATATAGGCAGACCTGCATGTTGACCAGCAGGATCTGCATTCATTTCCATAACCCGTCCGATAATGCCATTTATCTCATGAACAGCCCAAGCTGTACTATCCTCAAACAAATATGATGAAAATCTATTTGTCGAGTTATAGATTTTTTGATTTCCCATACATTCAATAATTATCAAAATTGTGATTATACTGCATCCCGTTATAATTACGCTTCCGCAACCATTGGAAAACAGTAATACTACTATCCAACAATCCCATATCCTTTAGATTGGCATTCAATGCTTGGGCAAGGCTCATGAAATGAAATTTCTCAGTTTGTCCTGCTCGTCCAATTACGTACTCATCATACATACATCTATAGAAATAGAGATGGTCATCATTATCATTCTCCCAAAGAAGCAAATCATTGCCTATAGTTGGACAAGATTCTTGCTTATGACGCAACTTCTCAAAAAAGTCACGCTCCTGACTAGACAGATAGTTATCTACCATGTCATTAAACAGCTTCTTGTCTTCCTTCAATAATACATGAATTTGTGTTTTCATTGCTTCTAAAATTTTTCGTGATATGATCAGGTATATAAGTAACTGGAAGTAATGAGGAGAGACTATCTGGATATTTACCTCCATAGACAATAAGTCTTGTTGGTTGCTTTTGAGCAATCAATTGTTTAACCGCATGATGCCAAAGAATATCAGCTGCCTGACAAAACGAATGTCCGATGCCACAAACTGCAATAATACTCTTTTCAGGAAGTCCCTCAAAACAGTATTTCAGAGAATTCGCATCTCCCCAACTAGCCACAGGTATAACCTGTAAACCACATTTTTGCCAATAAGCAGCAATAAAACGAGAACGATATACGTTCTGTATGTTCATCTGTTTAGAAGGCGCATCAACATACAGGGAATAATCAGGTGCAAAAACATACGCAAATTTTTGAATTTTGCTGGTTATCAACTCCAAATTATCCCAAATCTTACAAAACTTATAATCATCAAGGAAAAAGTGTAATGCAGTATCTTTACCATTACTTTGCTTACAATTAGTATAAGCACACATCTCAAAATTACAATCACCATTATAAGGTTGCAACACGGGAAACTCATTTTCCGATGTGAACTTCATACCAACAGATAGGTGCATATTATCTACTGTCAATTTACGCTGCTCAGTTTGTGACAACTGAGCAATCAACTTACTTTTCCCTCTATTTGTGTGGTCCAATTGATACTGTTCTTTCGAAGAGAACAGAGAAGAAGGATTGGACTGCATCCTCTTAAAAAATGTAATTTTCGTCATAAAGAAAACGACTTTAACATAAATTTATATAAAATAACTCGTCGATTTCCGGAAAAGGATGCTAATTTACAAAATTATTAGTAATTTTGCAGCGTTTTTAGAAACATCGCATTTCCGAGCATTTTGTAAGACTAAAGGTTTTACCATCGGGAAGCTGAACCTCTATGTCCCTATGTTATCGCCAAATAACATAGGGATTTTTCGTCTTGTTATCCTTTACTTATCTTTATGCCATAGCATTCCTCCTATTTCTTTTTCGCCTTCCAACTATGAATTCGCTTATCGATTTCATCTTTTGGCAAACGAGTATTAATATTCTTGAGAGTTTCCATCCTTTCAATGGCAGTCTCACTATCAATGATGTCGTGGTCTAATAACTTATCGAACAGATAAAGAATTCCGTGAACTTCCACTTCATCTTTCTGAACAATTTTTCGGAGTTTACCATCTCCGGTTAAAAGAGAACAGCCCATATCTTTAGCCAGTTTCCACACAGAGCAATCCTGAATACTTGCATTAGAAGTTTTTGAAGCTTCCATGCGCATAACAGCCAGCTCAACCATTTCTTTCGAAGAATGCTTTTTTACAAGCAATCTTCCTTCCTCCTCAAAGACCCTTATAGCCTCTTGCTGCTCGGCAATCAACAACTCATGAATAATCATGTCTGTTGTATGGATTTCCCAAGGCAGCTTGAAGAAGTCGGTAAGCAAATCCACGCTTATCAAGTCTATGAATATATTTGTATCACTTACGACTATCTTCTCCATTGGCTATATTACATTAACGGTGTCACGAACTGTTGTAACTGAACACTTCAGCAAGGAAGCAGCTTTAGAAGCCGTAATCAATTGCTGTGCCAGCGCACTATAGACCATTGCCTTGAAACGAGAAACCTTTTTCGTCTGCAATTCGAGGAAACGCTCTTTATCAACAACTTTCCCAAAAGTTTCTTTTTCTACATTTTTACGGATTCTGAAACTCTTATATCGTTTCTCCGTAACAATGCCCTTCTGGTAGAGCTTATACATGATAGCATCTATAGATATGCCATAGGTTTCCTGCAAAAAGATAAGCTCATTTAGAGATATCTTATTCTTACCTTCAAGAGTTTTCGCTATGACAGAAGTAGGCAACAACATTTCATTTGCGAAAGCATTGCACATATTTTCTATCTCGCGAGTACTTAATTTCTCTGAGAATTTATCATTAAACAATAAATGTCCAAGCTCATGCAATGCAGTAAATCTCTTACGCTCTGCCGTACCTATTTTACTGTTCAAGACAATTACAGGAAATTTCCCATTGATCATTCCACTCACACCATCAAACCCATCAGGTCCTTCAGTTGTAATAAACTTAACCCCATTTGCCTCTAACATATCCTGTACATTAGCGATAGGGTCTGAACCTAATTGCCACTTATTGCGAACAAATTGTGCATACTTAACCATATCATTATAGCTCAGCAACACTTGTTCGCAAGGGATTCCTTCAAAAGAATCACCTTCATCACCCAAGATTTCTTCGATCTCAAGATAGCGTTCGATTTCATCCTGGATATTCACCTTTAATGCCTCGATATCTTTCCTTCCAACACTCGCTTTTTTGCGAAAAGAAACTTTCATTTCCTGTACATCAAACGCAAATGAACGGAAGAAATAATCTAAATCCACACGAAGTGCATCAGCCAAAGCTATGAGAATCGTGCTGGACGGCATCATCTTGGCAGCCTCGTATTTTGAGATTGCCTGCTTGGAAACTAAGCCATTTAGCAATCGGCTCAAAGCCTCCATAGAGATCTTTTCTTTAACTCTCGCCTGACGTAATCGCTTAGCGAAAGTTTCCATTTCGTTCAACATATTTCTAACTTTAACTATTTTTGTTGACAAAGGTACGAAAAATTTCATAATGTCAACCTGGTTTTCATTAAAAAATACAACTTATTAACATTATATAACTATTTATCCCTCAAAATCAACCTCGTCGTCCTTACCCATCTTACCAACAAGTATGAGTTGCTGCTGAAGCCAGCTACGATACTCAGCTACAGAGCATTTGCCATGAGGCATCTTGGAGCGCATCTTATATACCTTTGGTTGAGGTACAGGCTGAGGTGCGGGTTGTGGCGGCATACCAGGAGCAGGATTTGGCTGAGGCACCGGATTTGGTTGAGGTTTTGGAGCTGGATTCGGGTCGGTGGTGTTGATTTCCATCTCCCAAATGTCCAGGTTTTGTGCATCATTCTTTACCTGCTGCAACTTATACTCCATATCTCTGAGCTGCATATTGATATTGCGGCAGCGGATGCTCCATCCATCGCCCAGACGGGCATCAATGGCAGTAAGCTTCTGATAGCTCTGCTCTAGTCCTTTCACCTTATTATATATAGACACATTCCACTCCTTTGGATAAGCACTACATTTCTGGCGCAAAGAATCAGCCCTGTTGAGCAGCTCTACACAAGCCTCTGAAAGCTGTTCGGCACTATGCTGCATCAGATGATAATAGAGGTCCTTGATTTCCTGGGTGGTCTGTCGCATCATCTGCGCATTGCGAACCAAGTCACTTTCACGAGCCTGACGCCAAAGGTCACGCTTCTGGTTGAAGGCGGTCATGTCACTGCCCGTCTTCTCCAGTTCATCCTTTACTTCGGCGATAAATTCTTTCTCATCCTCAATCTCATCAAACTGGGTATCGATGAAATGCAAGTCTTTCTGCACACGCTCCAAGGCTTTGATATACTCATCGGCTTCGTCAAGGAAGTCGTTCGCCATATTGAGATAGTTGGTATCTGTCACCGTCTTATTGAAACGGTTGAAGACGGCACGGGCCTTGACCGATGTAGGGAACAAAGCCGCCATATCCTCATCGCTCTCTATCTTGTCATAAACCATTTTTGACAAAGCCTTTGACAAGGTGCGGATGCAATCCACTATCTCGAAATCATTCTTGTTGTAATTAGGCTGATCCTCAGAAGGGAGAATCTTCTTATACTTACAGTCTTCCTTCAAAATGTCAACGATTTCCTGGCGATCCTTGTAAGAAAGCGATTGCAGTACAGCCTTGAAACTTGCCTTCTCAAAGATACGAACACTATCGAAGACCTTGCTGACACCTTCATCTGTGGCTGAATGAAAATCCTCGCCACCATACTTAACGATAATTTTGTTGCCACGAAGCAAGGCTGCAAGGGTGGTTATCACTACACCATAGGAATAACCCGTAGGAGGAGCCAGGAGGTCACGCTCCAGGTCAACACCCGTCTTGAACGACTTGCAGCGATTCAGAATTTCTGTAACCACAGCCAGATTATCACCAATAAACTTGCCTGATGTATCGAAGAACCGGAATTCATCGGAAGGTCCGAAGAGCTTGGACAGTTTGGCAACAGGCACAGTTAATGCCTGCTTGGCAATGGAATCATCCAACGTAGCTGTTAAACGACGGGTATAGACATTGCCAGCCATTCTGCGCTCTACTCCCTCCAGTTCCTTGAGACAGCTTTCCTCAGTCAACTGGTAGGCATTATAGGCATAGACAATGGTTCCTTCCTGATAGGCACGGCGTACCAAGTCCTCCAGCTGTGTCTGCTTGTCGCCACGGGAATCAGTAATGGTACGCTGCACCTTCTTCTCCTCATCGGTAGAATAAGTCTTGGTGTCGATATAGTCTATGCGCAAGAGTTCTGCTGCCAAATCGAGAATCTGCTTGGCGTAGGTATTCGTCGGAATTATCGACATCACGCCTTTCTCGTCTTGAGTATCCTGCTTGATCTGTGCAATCACCTGTTCCCTATCCTCATAGAAAACATCATAGAGCACCACCTTCATATAGCGCTCTGTCTGGTTGGCAAAGTTCTCGCCATTGCTGGTTTCCACACAGAAGCTGTACTTCACCCCATCCAGCGTAAAGCCCTGTGCCGCCTTCACCAGGCGCAACTGCTTCATGCGGCTGATAATTTCAGCCTTCTGACGATAGACTGGTATCTCGTACTTGCTCATATCGTCGATAATCTGCTGCTCTATCTGACTGGTGATGCGATACTGGTCGGCAGTCTGAAGAAGCACATTATTCTCTACCAACAGAGCTACGGCACGCTTCACCTCGTCCAGAATCTCATAATACTGTTCCGGGCGGCGGGCATACGAACTGGTGATATTCTCTACCGTGGTACGGGCATCCGACTTGGCAAGGAAATAGATGACCTGCAAGAGTTGCTTGCCTTTCACGATTTTAAAACTGCCATCAGCCTGGATATGGTCTTCAGCCTGCTTGTAACGGATGCCGAGTGACACAGGAACATTATCCATTGCCTGATTACAGAGTTCCACAGCCGATACATGGGTATAAACCTCCTCCTCGGTCATTGATTCCTTCTTCAAGACATCGAACACCGACATCAGCATACCACGGGTACCAATCTGGCTGGTTACCGTATCGCGAGAACCAAAGAGGAAATACTGCAACATGGTAAACTGGTGCTCAAAGAAAGGATAGTAATCGGCATAAGTTTCGCCATCCTTGGTAGCACTCAGGGCGAGTCCGGAAATATTTGTAACCGCCTGAATCATACCACTGTTCTTGGTGAAATATTTCTGGAGTTCCTGCTTGCCAGCATCGGTTTTGTCGAGCAGTCGCTTGCGGATAATCTTATCGATTTCTTCGGCAGCAATAGGGATACGGGTCTTGAATCGGGCTTCTACCTTGTTGAGCAGATGCAGGTTCAACCCAGCCGCATTGAGCACATCATTGAAAGCCTGCTGGGCGATACCCACCGTCCAGACACGGTTGCCCAGGGCTGAAAGTGATTCAGAGAGACCTTCCAGGTCAAGCAGGTTGATTTTCTTCTGTGTGATGGCCTCGCTCACCTCGTCGATGAAGAAAACAATCTTTTCCTGAGGATGCTTATCCAGATAGAGGGAAAGATCCTCCTTCAGTTTATCGGCATCGTATAAACTGATACGTTCTTCCACCATGGCCTTGGTTTCCAAGAAGTTTTCATCGCCAATGATGGCACTAATCGCCTTCTTGAAAACAGGCACTGTGGTCATCATATTGCGGCGAAGATTCTGCCATTTCTTACCATTGTTCTGCTCTTCTACCTTCTGGAGGAAGGCTGAATATTGACCACCCAACAAAAGATGATATTCCATGAAACCAACCCAGTTGGCCATCAGACCCAGCGAGAGCAGGAACTGGCTCATCGCCATGTGAGCTATGCCCTGCCTGTTATCTACCTTTGCAGAGTCGAACAAAACTACCTGATATTTCGACTTGGCAAGAGAATCAATCTGATTCCTGATAAAATCCTCATTCTTGAGTCCCACCAGCTTATGGGAAAATCTCTCCCGGAAACTGGTACCTTGAATAGACGGGTTTTCTATCAGGAAGCCCAACATCTTGGCAAAGTAAGACTTACCCGAACCATAGAAACCACTGAGCCAGACACCCGTTTCCTTCATATCAGAGGTAAACTTGTCGAGGAAATCAGACAAGTGGGTGGCAAGACTCTCGGTAAGGATAAAACCATCGAGTTCTTCCTTTACTTCATCCTCGCTCTGCAAATTGAGATCGATTACATTCTTGATGTCATTGTCCAACTGGATGGACAGAATATCTTTGATTTTCATCTTTATTGTTAGTTTGTTATTTGATGACAATGCAGCGATACTTAGAGGCAGGCTGCTTGCCGAGGAACATGATTTGGTCGCCTTCGATAGTGGCAGGATAGAACACCACGAGCGGAATGTGTGAATCCATCACCGCCGAATGCTCCATGATGTTGATATTCGAGAAATTCATGCCATAAAGCGCACCCGTATGTACAAGTACCGGCACTTTTCCTTCAGCAAACACCTGCTTAATCCGTTCGATGAGTGCGTAAAAGAAAGTACCTTCTTCAAAATTCTGACTGAAGAATACTTCCTGGCCGAAATCCTTGTAATTGGATTCAAAGGTGTCTATGCCTGCTTCATCCAAAAACAGTCTGAAACTTTCACGCACATCAATGAAGCTATATCCATCAGTCAATTCCTCACGGGCCTTAGCCACATAGGCATCCTCGTCTCTGGGTGGATAAACAAAGAGTATGCTCTTTCCACCATTACATTTGCCTGCTATTTTCACAATGTCTTCCTTGAGCGTTGCTGTCAGCTCATTAAAAAGGCGATTGTGCTCTATATCGAAAGTCTGCATCATTGTCATATTATCATTTCACAATTGAATTCTCTGTTCTTTACTCTTTCTCCCTTACTTCTATCTTCACCTCATCTCCTATCTGGGTAATATTCCAGAAAGGCATGAACTCTATGCGCTTCAGTTTAGCGATGAGAGAAGTTTTATCATAGAAGCTAAACACCATCATCGGATTATCCAGACTGTTTTGGGCAGGATACACCGCCATTGCCATTCTTATGAAATAAGCAAACAGTTGCGAAGTCATCGGCGGATAAAGGATTTGCTTTCGGATAGCTCCATCTGCCAACCCCAGTTTCTTCAAGATGGTGAGATATTTAGACGCACATATCTTCAAAGTGGCTTCCGACCAATTGAACTCTCCCTTTTCCGTTTCCTTTATGTGATGGAGCAAGGCTAGGACATCGAGAGCCGACAATGTGGTTCGCCCCTGATAAACAGCCTGCATAAACACTTCTTCTGAAATTCTTCGGAAGAGCAGGTTGCCATATACGATTTGCCAATAAAGCACCATCAGTTTCTCTTGATAGGAGAATTCTTTAGAAGACAAAGCATCCAGGAAAAGCTGCTTATGCCTATCGCTGGCAAAAGTCAGGATTGCCGTTTTGATGGCAGCCAGGAATCGGGTGAAAGTCTTGTGGGTACGGAAAGAAAAACTTCCCTGTCCATCGGGCATACGCCCCATGTATTCGCAGATGAAATCCATCATCGACGAATAATCGGGAATACTCCCCAAGACATTTACACTTGAATCATATTTTATTGCCATTTTTATTTTCTCTTATTTGGGTGTAAAGGTACGGAAAAAATTTCATCTAAACAAATAAAATGAGAAAAACTTACGCTTTGGGGATTACGAAAGTAGATTATTCCTTGCAACTTAATAAATAGGACCCGAAAGTTAAACTATCATCAAACTTCACATTCTAAAAGAAAAGATGTAGATATTTAAGCTCTCTCATGTATAACGTTTTTCTAAAACTAATGCCACTATTGCCACACTTCAAGTTAACCAATTGGTTTTTAGCTGTTTAAGCGTTGCAATAAGGGCTTTTTCTATTATCACCTATTGCCACCTATTGCCACACTCGGGCGAAAAACGGGGGATTCTCAGCGAAAAAGCAGAGGAATACTTATTGTTTTCGCAGAAAAACATTAAAAAAGTGGAGAAAAAGGCTTGCGGTTTCGAACATTTTTTGTATTTTTGCAACCAACAGGAAAAATTCCTGCCGATTCCACCAAGAAGCTTGCGACTCCTGTGAAACCACTTTATACACATTTAACCCAAAAACCAATGACACAAGCAGATTTAGTCAGACTCTACTTCAACAAAGAAAGTGCTTACAACTCATGGGACTATTGCTTCAACCAGCAATGTCCACTGGCTCAGGAATGTGCACACTATCTGTCCGTAACCTACAAAAAACCGGAACAGACCAAAGGCTACGCCATCTATCCCGATGCCTACCACGACAACAAGTGCGAACATTTCCTGCAGCTGCAGATGATGAAAATGGCATACGGCTTTATGAATATTCTTGAAGAACTGAAGCGTAAAGACGAAGCCAGTTTCAGAGTACACATGACTTCCTACTTCGGAAGCAAGACTTCATATTATCGCTATAAATTAGGACAGACAGGACTCGTGCCTGAACAGCAGCAGTACGTGCTGAATTGGTGCCAGCAACATGGATACACCAACATGAGGTTCGACCGCTATGCAGAAGAGGTCAACTATTAACAGCCGCACGCCGATAAAGATTTTAACCCACGTACATGGTCACTCGTACCCGTGTACATGAGTATCCGTATCCATGTACACGGGTACGGATGACCAACACGATGAGCACGGATGACCGAGACGACGGGCACGAGTGCCCGGCATAGCCGGGCACATTTACCCAACGCCTTGGGCAAAGCTGGGCAAAGCCATCGGCAATCATAAGTATCACCCTATCAACAAATTAGCAGAAATATGAAGTTTACTATTACAAGAATCAACAAGCAGAACAAGTTGATGGTCAGTTCGAAAACCGTAGAACGGTTTCTGGAGCGCATCGCTAAAGATGATGCCAAACTGAGTGTCACCAATTTCAGAATGAGTGTGCCGCTCATGGAGGCCGACTACCAGTACTACAAAGGCATCAAGGAATGGCAGCACGTTTATCCAGCCGCAGAATTCAACAAGGATGAAAGCGGCAATCTCGTCTTCCAGAAATCAAACGGGCTGGTGATGCTCCACTTCATCAACCTCATGTCGGACCAGGAAAAAGATGCCGTCAAGAAGACGGTCAGTCTACTGCCGATGACCTTCGCTGCCTTCGAAGGAGCCGACGGCAGAAGCCTCATCGTGCTCGTAAGCATCTGCAACGAAGGCGGAAAAATCCCGACAAAAGAAACCGACGCCGACTTACTCTACCAGTCTGCCTACGAACAGGTAAAAACGCTCTACCAGTCGCAGGTACAGGCAGCCATCAAACCCGAAAAACCATCATTGGCATCCAACTTCATGCTTACGCTTGATGCCTCTCCTTATTATAACAGCAAGGCTGTGGCGATGCGCATCTCCCAAAATATGAAGAGGGTAGCCTCAGCCCCTAAGAATGTAGACGATTTAAAGACATACGATGACTATGAATTCCTCTACCGCAAGGCAGCAGAAGAGACGAAGGAAGAGATGAAAAAAGCCAACATCTCATGGCAGAACGATGATGACCGGTTCCTTGCCGGTTTCTCAGCCATCGCCATCAAGCTCTGCAACATGGGCCTCAGCGAAGAAGAAACTTTCATCCATATCCGCCGCAACAACTGGGGACATGTGACAGAAGAGAAACTCCGCCAGATAGTGGGCACCGCTTACGATACCCATTCCAAAGACAGGAAGACGGAGAAATCAGCCTCAGGCAGAAAAGGCCGTGCCGAAATTCTGCAGATGATCAGATACCTGGAGAGCCGGTACCAATTCCGTTACAATACCGTGATGAAATATACCGAATACCGCCCGAACAATTCATGGGTTGGCGATTTCAGACCGGTGGATGCCCGTGTGCAGAAAAGCATGACGCTGGATGTTCAGATAGCCGACATCCACGTAAGCATCAAGGATGTAAGGAATTTTCTAGAGTCAGACCGCATCAGAAACTACAGTCCGATAGAGTCCTATCTCTATGACTGTCTGGGAAAATGGGACGGCAAGGACCGCATCCGTGCCCTGGCACGAACCGTACCCACCAACAATCCTCATTGGGAAGACTGGTTTTACACCTGGTTTCTGGGAATGGTTGACCAGTGGCGCGGCATGTATCGCCGTCAATATGGCAACAGTACCATGCCGCTGCTCATTTCCAAGCAAGGTTACAACAAGAGCACCTTCTGCCGCCGTCTCATCCCTACCGAATTATCGTGGGGCTTCAGCGACAACATGATTCTGTCAGAAAAGCGTCAGGTATTGCAGGCGATGTCACAATTTCTGCTCATCAATCTCGATGAGTTCAATCAGATTTCGCCACAGGTTCAGCAGGGCTTTCTGAAGAATCTGCTGCAGTTGCCTACGGTGAAAATCAAGCCGCCATACGGAAGTCATGTACAGGAATTTCCTCGTCTAGCCTCCTTCATCGCCACCAGCAACATGACCGATATTCTTTCCGACCCATCCGGCAACCGCCGTTTCCTGGGAGTAGAACTGACGGGACCTATCGATGTGAGTGGCAGACTGAACTATGAGCAACTTTATGCGCAGGCGATGCAAGCTTTGGAGCGTGGCGAAAAATCCTATTTCGACGCCAAGGAAACCGCCATCATCATGCAACATAACAGACAATTTGAGCAGATTTCCCCTATCAAGCAATGTTTTCTGCAGGTTTTCGAGCCTGCAAGTACCCCAGAAAATGGCGAATACCTGATGGCAGCCGCTATTTTCGACATTTTGAAGCAGAAATTCGGCTCTTCTCTCCAGGTTTCGAGTATACAGAAATTGGGCAGAGAGCTTCAGAATATAGAAGGTTTGAAGAACAGAAGAACAAGATTTGGTACTGAGTATCTGGTAGTTAGGAAATAACCCACTCATTTCCTTATAAAAAAGAGCGTGGCAATGCGTGGCATTAGGTGGCAACAGAAACACCGCTTACTACCACGCATTATTCACTTATAATCAGCGAGTTAAATCAAAGGTGACAGATGTGGCAATAGAAACAGAAAAAAAACATTTTCGTATAAGAATCATAAAGGTAGGAGTAAACCACTTTTTGCTTTACCATTCGCATGTATTGGCAATTGTGCAGAAATCATGAACTTCATTATGCGAACTCATCCACTTCATTTCACGAGTTCATCTACTTCATTGAGTTGACACATACGGCTGCGGTGGCTGAAGGAGACGACTGAGTTAGCTGAATGAGTCGACTGCATTAGGTGAAGGAGACGGCTGAGTTGGCAGAAGGAGACGGCTGCATTAGCTGAAGGAGTCGAATGCAGTGGCTGAAGGAGACGAATGCGATAGCTGAAGGAGTCGAATGCAGTGACCGGAGGAGACGAATGCGATAGTTGAAGGAGTCGAATGCAGTGACCGGAGGAGACGAATGCTGTGGCTGGAGGAGACACATTCTGAACACTTATAACTAGAGATTGCTGTATAATACTAAACTGAGTCCACTTAAAGAAGTCCCGAATCATATTTTTTGTCATTGTAACTTATTGACAATCAATGGCACGTTTTTGTAAAAATGACTTTTTCAAGTGGGCTCAGAAAATAAAATCTGTTTTCTGTTTCATTCCACACACCCACGAAGGGTGTGACTTCACGATTAGGGTGTACCATAAGGTACTCGTAGTTTCAATCCACACACCCACGAAGGGTGTGACTGTAACGTTTATTATGTTGTGCGCTCGGCGAAGCAGTTTCAATCCACACACCCACGAAGGGTGTGACCAAGTACTGCCAAATAAAATGTTTTATTTGTTTTGTTTCAATCCACACACCCACGAAGGGTGTGACATAATTTTGCGCTTTGCCGTGTTGCGCTAGGGCTGTTTCAATCCACACACCCACGAAGGGTGTGACATCTACGCAAAGTGGATAACCAAGGGACCAACAAGTTTCAATCCACACACCCACGAAGGGTGTGACCAGCACCCGTCTTGATAGTGATAGCATTGGCAGTTTCAATCCACACACCCACGAAGGGTGTGACACCACGGAGGTATCATCAAGCCTGGTGGATATCCTGTTTCAATCCACACACCCACGAAGGGTGTGACATTACGCAGCAGCGGCAAACGTCGAGACCTTAAAGTTTCAATCCACACACCCACGAAGGGTGTGACAGACGATAAACGGTGTACATTTCGCCGTTATCGTGTTTCAATCCACACACCCACGAAGGGTGTGACTACGGCTTCGGCAAGGACTTCAACACCAAGATGTTGTTTCAATCCACACACCCACGAAGGGTGTGACTTTTAAAAGTATATAAGAATATGGCAGAACAGCAAGTTTCAATCCACACACCCACGAAGGGTGTGACTGATACGTGAGATAGGTTCGCACATCAAGATAGGTTTCAATCCACACACCCACGAAGGGTGTGACCACATCTGGTAACGCTATCACCATTAAGACTGGTGTTTCAATCCACACACCCACGAAGGGTGTGACGTCTACCCATTTTTCACTGTGAGCAACCCGGAAGGTTTCAATCCACACACCCACGAAGGGTGTGACGAGGTATTGTTTTCTCCTTTTTCGGGCTCTCGATGTTTCAATCCACACACCCACGAAGGGTGTGACAACTGGGCTTTACGTGTTGACAATCAATTATTTAGTTTCAATCCACACACCCACGAAGGGTGTGACGCAGATTACTAAAGACCGTGTGTACGAAGTTAAGTTTCAATCCACACACCCACGAAGGGTGTGACCCGACAAGCCCCGTAGTGGTGGACAAGGGGCAAGTTTCAATCCACACACCCACGAAGGGTGTGACGCTCCCACTCGCTTAACCGCAGCCTACCGACTGCTGTTTCAATCCACACACCCACGAAGGGTGTGACTCCTGAGTGGAGGGGAGCTGCAAGCCCCCTCCCCGTTTCAATCCACACACCCACGAAGGGTGTGACCTAAAATTCATTCCGCTAGTCTTTAATACTTATGTTTCAATCCACACACCCACGAAGGGTGTGACTTTACCTATTAAAAATGTATTGTATGCTAGTAAGTTTCAATCCACACACCCACGAAGGGTGTGACGCCATGACCTAGAGAGCAACGTTGCATACTCTACCGTTTCAATCCACACACCCACGAAGGGTGTGACTTCCTGCTGATGAGTTCATGATTGAAAAGAATGAGTTTCAATCCACACACCCACGAAGGGTGTGACACTGGCAGGCATTACTCCATCCTTCTTCATCCAGTTTCAATCCACACACCCACGAAGGGTGTGACCTTAGAGAACATTGAAGGTGCGGAATTTGGAGAGTTTCAATCCACACACCCACGAAGGGTGTGACAACCTTCAGGGTGGGAACCTGACCAGATTATAGGGTTTCAATCCACACACCCACGAAGGGTGTGACCATTTGATGTGGACGATATGCAGCGATGGGGATTGTTTCAATCCACACACCCACGAAGGGTGTGACCTTCACTCACTGCATCCCATTCGAGGGTCACGAGTTTCAATCCACACACCCACGAAGGGTGTGACTGCATATTCAGCAAATAGCTGAATATCATGATGCAAAGATAATTATTTTGCGAAAGATGGCAAAATAATTACACGTAAAATATTATAAAAGGCATAATATTTGTAAGTCACTGATTTTAAGAAGGTGCGAAACTATAGGTTATTTTGCAATACTATAGGTTCGCACCCTCATACATTAAATGATAAGCTCACCAGTAAAGTCAAGCCCAATATCCTTACCCAAAGTCTCAACTTTACGTTTCCAATTTTTCCCAAGAATGTAGAACCTAATACTATCTTGTTCGGTATCAATAATCCCTTTCAACTGGTCCCTCAATACGAAAAACTGAGATTCCGTCAAAATACATTCAAAAACAGAGTTTTGAACTCTCTTTCCGCAATTCAAACACGCCCTTGCTACATTACGTAAACGTTTCGCACCATGAGCCGAGGTAATGTTTACATCATAAGTAATCAATACAAACATACACTACTTGATTAAAAATACTGGATAATCATCAATATCCTTGCGAATGAATCTTGCCAACAACATTGCTTGAACATAAGGGAGAAGACCTATACTTACCTTTTCATTTAAATAAGGATGAATAATCTGCTCCTTCTTTCTATTTTGCCAAGCAGACAATATAATCTTACGCCCCGAGTCTGTCATGACGATACCTTCGTCACCCTGCTTGACGAAATCTTTGATGGTAATCTGTTTTCTGTTGATTAAAGATAGAACCAATCTATCACCCAAATATGCTCGCAACTCCTCCATCATATCCAAAGATAAAGATGCACGCCCTGGTCTTAAAGTATGCATAAACCCTACATACGGATCCAAGCCTACTGTCTCCAAAGCCGATGTCATATCATTACATATAAGAGTATATACGAAAGATAACATCGCATTAATCGCATCTTTTGGTGGACGACGATTGCGACCTTCAAATACAAAATCTTCTTTCTGATTTAGAAGAAGGCGTGAGAATACACCAAAATAAGCAGTGGCAGCTTCTCCTTCTATTCCTCTCACACTATCTATAGATTCAGCATTCAAAACTCTTCTTTTGCACCGAAGCAGTTCCTCGCAAACACGTTCTATAGCCTCATCATCTCCATTGTCTCTAATAAAGCGACGCAAGATATTACGATAGTTTTGGATTTTTCCTCCTATGAAAAGTTTACTGAGATGAAGAGCATAGTTAGGTTCATCAGAATTCTTATATTGTGCTTTTCTCAGCAAAACGTTTCCCCTAGTCGGACCTTGCGAACGGCTGATATATCTTCCTTGTGGTGAAAGGAAGGTTAGAGAAACATTATTATCTGCACACAGTTTCATCAATCCTGGACTTGCCCCCATATAACCAAAAGTAATAATTTGCTCTATATTATGGATAGGAATACGGAATATCTCGTTTTGCTTCACAGATACCACAACATTCAACCCATCTTTACTTAGATAGGCTTCAGGTGTGGTCACGTATAATGTATTAAGTAATATCCTCATATAGATTTTTGTTTAAATAGGTTGATACTAGAGTACAATCACTCATTTCTGGCATACAGAGATTTACCAGAGAACAATTCTTGCAATGGTGCTGTTTGTTAGCTTTCGGCAATATACCGCTTTTAAATACCTCATGCATCTGACGGGCACATTGAATAGTCGTACTTCTTAATGACTCAGAAATAGAAATTGTTTCTCTATGTTTTACTTCATCATAATATAATGCACCGTATGGAATATGGATACCATACATTTCTTCGAGACACATTGCCTGGGCAGCCAATTGTACTTCATCTCTTTCATCAGGCTTATGATGACCTCTTTTATACTCCACAGGGTATGGTTTCCAATATCCTTTGTAGCGATTATGAGTTATAGCATCTTCTGAAGAATCAGTTGGAACAAGTTCTACTGCATCAGTTATACCATACAATCCTAATTCTTTAGAGGCAATATGGAGGGAGCGAAGTGTGATAACATCACCATTTTTCTGACGATAGAAGGGATTATCTACATTCTTGTGTAGAATCTGCCCTTCTGTCGTCAGTTTATTTTCTGCCCATTGTTGCTCGATATGAATCAAAGCCCATTGTCGGGGGCAGAACATAAAGTGCTGTATCCCCGACAACATGAGCATTTCGTCTTCAGTATACATGATGATACTAAATCAATTCTTCAACTGATACACCAGGATATTTCTCATCCAACTCCTCTTGGGTAGGAACAGTAACGTCATAATCGCCAAATGCACGCGGGAACTCTACTTCCTCTTTTAGTTTCACTTGAATAAGGTCAAATAATTGACCAGCTCTAGCATTACCTAAAGGAGAATCGTGTTTGAAGACAATCAAAGCTCTAGGGTTCATCTCTCCTCTTGCTGCAGAATGATCATTCTCAAAAGCATTAATAAGTGCCTGGAACAAGAGTTCTTTGTCTTCCTCTGAGAAGCCTGTCTTTGCAGCATCTGAAGCTGAGATAAAACCATGCATACGATAAAGTCCATAACTTACAGTATATTTATTACCAAAAGTATTATTCTTACTCTCATCACTCTCCTTTGTAATACAACAACGAGTAAGTGAATTTGATTTTGAGAAAATAGGATTAATAGAACGAGCAAAAGTAAACTGAACAGGACCGCGCACAACACCAAGTCCCTTTATCTTCTTCTTACTATTTGCTTTTTTCTTCTTTCCTTTCTCTTCAGTATCTTCCTCTTCGGCTTTCTCTTCACCAGTACTCATAACTGCACCAAAAGTACGAATATCAAAGTATTGTGCACACATTGCCTGTCTACCAGATTTGACAGCCTTCTTTTCTTCATTATTAGTCTTGTCTGCCTCATCTCTCTTCTCTTGAATCAGAGGATTCAAAATATTGCCCTCTCTGATGAAAATATCATATGGAGTCTTAAGCCCCTTGAGCAAGTGAATATAATTACGTACTTTGCGCTTGATGCACACATCTGACACCAACCCCTGATCAGTCTCTTCGTCTGTACGAGGCATGTTGTCGAAATCAGGGTCACCATTTGGATTTCCATCTCTAACGTCAAAGAGGAAAACGAACTCATAACGATTCTTTATTGCTTCCATATTAATTAATTGTTAAAATTATAACTATCATTGTTCATTTTGTTTGAATTTGTGTTATATTGGTAATAATATCCCAAAGCAAACTCTCCACGTTCCATTATTGAAAACTTATTTGGGAAGTGACCAATTCGAGCAGCAATCTCAGTAATGGATTTACTGTATGCTCCTTTGGTTTTTTTCTCATAAACTGGTACATATTTTGTCAAGAGAATGCCCATAATTCGCGCAGGTGTATTTGATGCAGATGCAAAAAATCTATCCTTAATCGAACTATTTACTTCACCTTGCGCCTTAAACTGCAATTTGCAGATTAAGGCAAACAAACGTCCACACAGATATGCCTTACTGGCATTTTGTTCATCTAATTCATTCTTCATATTATACTTGTTTTTATTGTTTCTATTTAAAACTAATCGAATAACAGTTGATTTCTCCTCACTAAAGCAACCATATTTAGCCTTGTCATGCTCTATTTGACTTAATACACTTTGAAGTATCATCAACGGCAAAGATGTATTTGTTAGAGCAGCATGCCATAATATAGTTCCAACACGAGCTCTTGCCTTGAAGTCGTTCTGTGTAGGCTTAGCTTTCTTCTTAATACAATTATAAAGAATGGTATTTATGCCTGGATAGTACACCTCACCATTTTTTATAGTTGCAATATCTTCAAACCATTGTTTTAGGTTGTTCTGATATTGAGAAACACTAACAGCCAGCCAATCTCTTACAGCTATTCGAGCTGCAGCAGAGGACAAAGTACAACAATAGAAAAAGTTGTCAACTTCCGTTTCTGCCCGAAGAGAATCACCAGTAACTACAGAAGAAAACATTTTTTTTACTCTTTCAACTGTAGGTTGACAAATATCTGACCATGGGTCGATATTATCATCAGGCTTCTTTGTCCAAAAAGCAATCAAAGTATCATCACTCAACTCTATTGCATGTTGATATACCTTTATCTTCTTAACCTTATTGCCTTTTTCTATTTTCTTCCATTCAAACGCAGTAAGGACTTTTAATGCCTCAACGTAATTTCTTGCACAATTAGTACAAATACCAGAATTCAGATTACCTTTTAAACTATATGACTCAAAAGCATTAGCATTATATGACACTAGAGTGCATTTCTTGTCTGAACCTGGAAGATTGACACCACCATGTGGTACATCAAGAATAGGAGAATCGCTCTTTCCACAAATAGCACACTTTTGGTCAGAGAGTTTTATACCCATTTCAAATTTTTTCTTAATAGCTCCTTGCACAATCTCTAGAGAGACAAGACGAACAGAACCAACCATAAAAGTCATGTTTCCACCTTGTTCTTTTTTGGGTAATTGTTCGTATGCTTCTAAAGCCTTTGCTACCTCTTGCGGCTTATTATAGAAGGAAAATACCGGTTCTAATTCCTTTATATCCTTATATTGTTGTAAATTAATTATGTATTTGAGATACTTCTCGTTTTTATCAGAAAGTTTCTTCTTTTTCTCACTTTCTACTTTTTCTTTATACACTTTGGAAAGCTTTTCCATGTATTCTTCTGAAAGTTCTTTTTTGTTCTTTTCTAATAAAGTTTGACTAATTTCTGACTCAGGATACCCATCACAACCATATAGGGTTTCTTCTGCCCTGTCCAACAATAGGCGAACTTTACCTTTTTTGGCTGTACTTGGAATGTATTCCGTAACCAATTGACAATCACATTGGATTAGCTTGAGAAAATTACCACCGCTATCAATAACAATGTCATAATCACATTGGCAAGGAGCCAATGCTGGATGTAGTTCCGTTTCCCTTTTGCCTAATTCTACTAATTCTGCGAACATAATTCCTCCTTTCTGTTAAAGTCATACAATATGCGATTAACTGAGTCTTCTAGTTTTGCACGTATATGAGATGTTGAAAGCATCTTTTCATTCAGCTCATCAGGACACACAAGCGTACTATTCTTTACGACAGCATTTGTCATATAGATTGGAGTCGCATTATGATCCTTATCGTACCAAATATCAAACAAAAGACTACCTATAGGATAGGTCAGATTAAGCTCTGTCGCTTTATCCACATCCTCTTGTGTAACAGGGAAGAATTCACAGGAAAACTCACGAGTACCCAAATAAGGCTGATGCCAACACTGACCTTTTTTCAAACGTCGGTTAAACATCTCACGATATTTGACTATTGGTTCACAAGCAGTTCTTCCTTCTTTTTTATCTCTGTTTTTGACCTTTTGAATATTATCTTCTGACATATAAATAACGGCCTCTATAATGTACTCTACATCTCGCAAAACGATGCTATTTCTCTGACAACGTTTGCTCATATCTAGTATGTCAATAGGCGTACCATTTTGTATGGAGCTAATTTCATTTCTCTTAATTGAAGAGAATGATATCGGCTTCAATATCTTGATACTTTTAACAACCCATTGAAACTCTGGTTTCCAAAGGATGCATTCCAATATGCCTCTTGCTGCAGACGGAGTCATACATGGATATGTCATGCGCTCCACTTTAAGCGCAGGTTGTGTAAAACAGGCATAGGCGCCTTTTACCCTTACTTTTACAATATTACTATCTATCATATGCAAAATATTTCTTCTTCGTTACTTAATCCAAATTCTTCCGAATAAGCACCACTCCAAACTTTTATTCCATTTGTAGTTTCTGCTATCTTATCGGAATTGTCACGTTCAAACTTGTTATACACTTGCACACAGTATTGTGCTATTTGCTGATAATCTTTTCGAGAAAGATATTCTTTACTAGTAATCTCTTTATACAATTGCAAACTTTTCTCGTTATATCTATACACGAACAACGAGGTCGCACTACTATCAATAATTTGATATTTATCTGCTACATCTTGAAACATCAATTTTTCTCGTTTAGGAGTTATGGTGTCCTCAGGTGCATATAGCTTAACTATATCCGTATAGTATTCAGCATAGAAATCTGCATCAGTTAGTCGATTTTCATTATTGTGATAACATAACTGAGCAAATTGAGTGAAAGTTTTATACTCTGCAGAAGGCTGTCCTTTTTCCTCTAACTGAAACAAAAATACTTTGCCTTTTTTAAGCTTACCCTCTCTATTGCATCTTCCTGCCGATTGGATAATAGATTCCAATGGCGCAAGTTCACGAAATACTATAGGGAAATCCATATCTACGCCTGCCTCTATTAGTTGGGTAGAACACAGTATCAATTTCTCACCATTTTTAAGTTTACTTTTGACCTTATCAATAACAGCCATTCTATGCTTCTGGCACATGTTTGTTGATAGGTGAAGGACCTGCATATTGCCTTTTTCTTTTATACTATCAAACAGAGCCTTAGCTTTCTTCTTGGTATTGCATACAATGAGAACAGACTCTTTTTCTTCACAAACTTTTTGTGCTATACTATCCATTGATTGGACTTCGTAGTCAGCAATCGGATAATATTCAACTCTTTTCGTGGCAGCAAATATGGCCGTAGGATTCTCAACCAATGGCACTATACGGTCAATACCTTTAAAGTCAGCACGGGTTTGAAAGTTCGGTTGCGTAGCAGTACAAAACAAAATACTACAACGGCACAGATGCAACATATCGTTCAGTATCTTCATTGTACATTCTGCCAGATGAACTGGTAATGTTTGTATCTCGTCAAAAATGACAATTGAATCCTGCAGATTATGCAATTTCCTACATTTCGATCGCTGGTTCGAAAAGAGAGACTCAAAAAACTGCACTGTCGTTGTAACGACAATAGGATAATCCCAGTTTTCTGCCGCTAATTGTTTTGGGGCTTTGCAATAAAACTCTTCTTCTTCACTTTCTTTTCCTTCATAGATAACATTTGAGTGATGCTCTAATATAACATCATGGTCCTTGAAAATTGATTTCAATTCCTTTACAGTTTGATCAATGATGCTAAGAAAAGGCAGGACTATGACAATGCGCTTAATATTTGAATGAACTTTTGCATGATGTAGAGCCCAATTCAAACTGCACAATGTCTTTCCCATACCAGTAGGCAACGTCATAGAGAAGCATCCTTGAGGTTGCGCTGCAAGACTCTGTGCATACAATCTCACCTCTGTTCTGAGCTTGTTTAGTGAAGATTCAAGAGAAAAAGAACCCAACTTATGATTTAATGCATCTAAAAGCACATCTACGTCAAGGGATAACTGCGGGCGTGCATCATATTGTTCTTTTTCAAAATGTCGCTCAGTATCAAGACTATCTGCATCAACAAGAGAACTATATAGCATTCGTACAAACAGTTCTTTGGTTGCATTTCCCTTTATTCTATTAAAAGAAGAATTATCACAAGGAGGAATACATAGACCATCATTTTTTAACGCACACAGCACATCAAGCCATTTACTCTCTTCTTTTCCACATTGGTTGAAAGTTTCGAACATAGCATCTCTATTGGGCAATCCTGCATGATGCCCAAAAACAGGAAAAGCTACATTGACTAACTTGTCCATTCTTGCCATATAAGCTCCCCATTTTGCATGAGGTTCTTTTTCTCCTTCTGCTCTAATATATTGCTGAAATCCTTTACTATATTTTCCGACATCATGTAACAAACCACAATATGTATACACATCAACATATTCACCAGATAAAGCGAACGACTTCATCATTCGAGCAACACCTTCGCTATGCTGTTTCATCGTTTGCAGTTCGCCATAACAGTTTTCGGAATGGGCTATGTATAAAGCCCCCTCCGTATCTTGTTTTAGCGTAGATTTACAATCAACATTTTCCATATCAGCATTTGTCTTCATTACTACTATTAATATAAAAAAAATCAACCAATAAAAGTCTTTAAAACTTCTTTTGTAGCCTTGGCAATCTCTTTCGCCTCCAAATAGCACCCATCAATTTCTTCATAGGTGTATGCATTCCGAGCCTCAGCGATGCTTTCGGTTGCAACCTCTTCGAACATATCGAAGACGATTTGTTCATTATTATTCTGCTTCATATCTAACACTATTAAGAATTAGTATTTCCATGTTCAAGTATCACCCAAACACCGGCATTATCTTTACCTTCGTGCCTTATGAAACCCGCTTTTTGCATTACCGCCAAATCTCTTTCTATCGTTCTAGAAGTCACCGACAAAGTCTCCGACATTTGTTTCGCAGAAACTGTTGGATTAGACCTTATTATTGAAACAATAATTTGCTGTCTATCAGACAGTTTAATCTCCGACACGTCTCCGACATTTATCTCCGACATGTCTCCGACATTTACACCGACATCCCCGCCACGCTCTGCGATAACTTCGTCTATCGTCTTGCGCAGAACAATCGCCATCACGCCACCTCCATTTTCTTCTATCGTTGGCAATGGCAAGCTGGCACGTTCAAACTCCTCGGCAATCTTCTTGAAACCACGTCCCCATGACTCCACAAAGCCTGCTTTGTAAAAAACATTGGCAATATTATGGTTACGAGGATAAGAAGAATGCTTCTGCAACAAAGCTGCAGGAGTCAACTCTTTTGGCAACAATCCATAATTCCACAATTCTATACTGCGGTCGTAGATACGCATCTGGATGGCAGGGCCGGTATAAGCCTTATGCGAAATGGCATTGTATATCAACTCTCGTAATGCCTTATCAGGAATCTCCAGCTGCTCTATGCGCTGCAATCCCTCATAGTGAATAGGCGAAAGCAGATACTTGGTTCGGAGTACTTCCATCACTCGACTTGCCATTTGAATCAGGTTGCCTTCTATCACATCCTGAATAATCAAATCGCTCTCATCTGTATGAAAACGTCCTATCTTGAATACCGCAGATGGGAAGAACTGACCAACATGCTTTCCGAAAAGCAAGATGGCAGCATTTTTCAATTCACCTTCCCTGGTAAACAAGCCAAGATTACGCAATACATCTTCGGTCGACGAATTAGTCTCTGATTCATCCATACGACCTGCCTTGATGCTACATTGCAAAAAATAGTCAATCGCATTACGGTCTATGTCATCAAGAGTTGCACCATAAACAGGAATATCATCCCATGAATGTCCCATCTTGTCCATGATGAATTGCTGCAAAGCAAGCCCTTTGAGTTCTTGCTTGGTAGAACCACTACGATAATGATACGTACCTTTATAGGCTATCGGCATATTACTTGGTGAGACCACAATCTCTATGTACTCTTTATCACCTTCCATAAGAAGGTTTACATCTTCTACGATGCCCAGATAATTAACTATCTTGTTAGGAATATCTTCCAACAATCGTTTGGCATCAGATAAACCGATTACTTCTTTCTGGTCGTTTACACCGATATAAATACGTCCACCTTGGGCATTGGCGAAACCACATATCCATTTCAGATATTCATCACGCCATGATTCCTTATATTCTATATTTTGACTTTCATTCTGCATATTCTATTCCTCCATACTTTTGATGATCGAATTGACTCTCTTCTCCCTTCCCAATGTCTCGGGAAATGCATAGTGGCCATTACCTATTTCACGAGAATTAGGCTCTATATGCTCGGCATACCAAGCACGTTTATATTCCGTGGTAATAATGCCGTAATCTCTGGCGGCAATGATGGAAGCGGCTAGAGATGCGCCATACAGTTCCTTGATGTCGATCATCTCCTCCAGCGTTATCTTCTCACGCTTCTTGGAGCCCAACTCTTCGATAAGCGCCAATTTAGGAAGAAGGAAATAACTGGCAAAGAGATCACAACGCTTCTCCAGCCTCAGCGGACTATCTTCTGGGAAGAGGAGAAGCAGATGAGCCAACTCATGAACTGCCGTAAAACGAAGTTTCTCTACGCTACTCTTTTCCGGATTGAAATCGAGAATCATCAGCGGATGCTTCTTATCTGCCCAAGTGCTCATTCCGAAAATATACTCGGGAAGATTAGCAGCAAGTATCATGATACCTTTTCTTTCCAAGAGTCTCAGGATACTGGCGATAGGTCCATCACCACAATGCCACTTCTCACGAAGAAGGTCGGCAGCATGGATGGCATCTTCAAGGGTTGATACCTTGGTGCCTTTTACCGGATTCTTGAACCGGGTAGGAAAGCCTGCTTCTTTCTCCTTCGTAAGATACTGCTCTGTCCAAAACGAGAGTTTCGCTTCCAGGGCTTGCAACTCGTCTTCGGACAACTTGCCATTGGAGGTGGTGCGGAGCATCGGCATATCTATCTTGAGATTGGTTCCTTCGAAATATTCCTCGCTGATATTGAGGGCTTTGGCTATGGCTTGCAGGGCATCACGCTTAGGGCGCATGATGCCTTTCTCATATCGGGAGATGCTCTGCTTGGTGATGGCTCCGTTGGTTCGCTCTACGAGTTTATCCATGCTGAGCCCCATCATCTGTCGCGCTTCCCGCAATCTTATAGAAAATGATTCATTAATCATAATTGTCTACTCTTTATTTTGTTGACAAATATAAGAAAAAGAATTGATTTTGTAACTAAGTATTTATAAGATTTAACATAAAAAAGCAGGCAAATGATAAAATAACAAGAAGAATTTAGGCAAAATCAGGTTTACACATTATTATAATAGAAAACACCTTGACCATACAAAACATACAGCCAAGGTGTTATACATATATTCATTCTCTATCTTAGTTGCTATAAGCACTCTCACCATGCTCGTAGATGTCGAGACCTTCCTCCTCTACTCGCTTGTCTACACGTACACCTACACTCTTATCTACTACCTTGAAGATAATATAGGTAACTACTACGCTGTAGATGATGCTTACCACGGTGGCTACAACCTGAATCCAGAGCTGATGCCAGTCGCCATAGAGGGCACCCTGTACACCTTCGGATCCTGTTACATACTGAGTGGCGAAGACACCGGTGAGGATAGATCCCAGAATACCACCCATACCATGCACACCAAAGGCATCGAGGGCATCATCATACTTGAACTTCTCCTTCACTACGGCTACCATGAAGAAGCAGACGATGGTGGAAATGACACCGATGCTGAAAGCTCCGAAAATATCGGTACTGCCGGCTGCTGGAGTGATGGCTACCAGTCCGGCAACAGCACCGGTACAAGCACCCACTGTAGTTGGCTTCTTGTTCACAATCCAGTCGATGAGCATCCAGGTAGTGGCTGCCGCTGCTGTGGCGATATGGGTTACAAGGAAGGCATTAGCTGCCAGACCATCGGCTGCCAGACCGCTACCGGCATTGAAACCGAACCATCCCAACCAGAGGAATGACATACCCATGAACACGAAGGTGATGTTGTGAGGTGTGATAGGATGACCCGCACGGTAATCATCTCGCTTGCCTACACAGAGTGCCATGACCAGAGCAGCTACACCGGCATTGATATGAACTACGGTACCACCCGCAAAGTCGATGGCTCCCATCTCCTGCAGGAAACCGCCACCCCATACCCAGTGGGCCATAGGAAGATAAGCGATGATAACCCAGAGGATGGTGAAAAGTACATATCCGCTGAACTTCACACGCTCGGCAAAAGCACCGAGAATCAAGGCTGGAGTAATAAGGGCGAACATGCACTGGAACATTGCAAAGGTGAGCTCCGGAATGCCTGTAGGCATGATGGCATCCAAGCCGATGCCGTGGAGAAAACATTTATCAAAACCACCGATGACGCAAGCCAGAGGATTGCCCGAATCGGCATATTCTGTAGAGAAAGCCCAGGAATAACCGAAGGCTACCCATATCAGACTGACTACTGCCACGATGAAAACCGTCTGCATCAGGATGCTGAGAATATTCTTCTGGCGCACCAAACCACCATAAAAAAGTGCTATACCCGGGATTGACATCAAAAGCACCAAGATGGTGGCCATGATCATCCACGCTGTGTTACCCGTATCAAGTGTCGTCAACAATAAACTGCTCATAAAAATATCTTATAGTTAAATTAGAATACTAAATAATATTTATTAAAGATAAGTAAGAATGCCTAATTCAACATTCAACACTTAACATTCAACATTTTAAATTATTCCTCTTTCTCAGCGTTATACAATGCAATGTCGCCTCGCTCGCCGGTTCTGATTCTAACGGTATCGAGTACAGGAATCACGAAGATTCTGCCGTCTCCGACTTCACCGGTCTGTGCAGCGCCCTGGATGGCAGCGATGGTAGGCTCCACATTCTTGTCACGAACCACTATATTCAGGAGCACACGTTCGATGCTGCTGGTATCGTACATCACACCACGGTAAATGCGAGCCTGGCGCATTTTTCCCTCACCTCTTACATTATAATAAGAGAACCACTCGATGTCTGCTGCTAAAAGCGCCTTCTTGACATCCTCGAATCTAGACTTGCGGATAATTGCCTCAATCTTCTTCATAATCCTTTAATAATTAATAATGTGTTAATACTTCTATTGATTGTCTCTTTTCGAAAACGGACCTTCATTGGTTGCTATTTAAATCAAGCCTTTCTTTTACACTATGTTCGTTTTCGGCTGCAAAATTAATACATTTTGTCAGCATTTTAAAGAAAATACAAGCATTTCGTTTCTGCTTTTTATCAAACATTTTAAATTTATCAAGGCTTATCATATTCTCCTTACAATTTGTAAGGCAGAAAGCAATTTTATAACACAAATTGTAAGATAGCGAAAAATAATCAAGATTTCTGTATTTATTTTCTTGCATATCTCAACAAATCGTCGTATCTTTGCAACCGAAATCAAACAAATAGTCATCGAAACATTCGAAAGACTAGCAAAAAGTCAAATCTCAAAAGAGATAAGACATGAGAGATAAAAGAAGAGTATTCAAACATAAAGAACAACGCAGATGAAAGAAACAGTTCATTTTACAAAGATGCAGGGAGCGGGTAACGATTATATATATGTAGATACCCAGATGTACGACATCCCTGACCCAGAGAAGGCGGCCATTGCCTGGAGTGCTTATCACACGGGCATAGGAAGCGACGGACTGGTTCTCATCGGAAAGCCGCACGACGGCAGAAGAGCAGATTATTCGATGCGTATCTTCAACGCCGATGGTTCAGAAGCGATGATGTGCGGCAATGCAAGCCGATGCATCGGTAAGTATCTTTACGAAAAGGGATTGACCCGAAAGGACACCATCCGACTGGAAACGCTTTCGGGTATCAAGATATTGAAACTTCATCTTCAGGATAATAAGAAAGTTGTGGAATCGGTAACAGTAGACATGCTGAAACCCAAACTTGAAAATCCCGAGCAATTCATAGGCCCTTCGGTGCTCGATGCTGACGGCAGAAAATTTGAAGGCACCTATGTTTGCATGGGTAATCCGCATTTCGTTACCTTCGTGGATGACATCGACACCATCGACATCGCCCACTATGGTAAAATCCTGGAAAGAGACAAGGCATTTCCCCAGAGATGCAACATAGAATTTGCACAAGTAACTGACACAGACGCCATAAGGACACGAGTTTGGGAAAGGGGAAGCGGAATAACAATGGCTTGCGGAACAGGAGCCTGTGCCACAGCCGTAGCCGCAGCCCTTACCAAGCGTACTGGCAGAAAAAGCAGTATCGTGATGGATGGCGGAACGCTGGAAATAGAATATAGCGAGGCTGATGATCATGTTTACATGACAGGGCCTGCAGCCTTCTCATTCGAAGGAGAAATTGAATTATAAATAAGAGCAAACTTAAATAACAAATGGTCAATAATGATCACAAATAAAAGGAGAAATAAAATATGGCATTAGTTAATGAACATTTCCTGAAGTTGGCCAACAACTACTTGTTTGCCGACATCGCAAAGAAGGTGAACGCCTACAAGATTGCACATCCAAAGCAGCGTGTAATCAGTCTGGGCATCGGTGATGTAACCCAGCCTCTCTGCCCTGCCGTCATCAAGGCGATGCACAAGGCTGTAGACGAGATGGCTGAGCAGGCTTCTTTCAGAGGTTACGGTCCGGAGCGAGGCTACGACTTCCTCCGAGAGGCTATCATCAAGAACGACTTCCTGCCACGTGGCATTCATCTTGACGCCAACGAGGTATTCGTAAACGATGGAGCCAAGAGTGATACGGGAAATATCCAGGAGATTTTGAGATGGGATAACAACATCGGCGTTACCGACCCGATTTATCCGGTTTATATAGACTCTAACGTGATGATAGGTAGAGCGGGAATCTTCGAGAATGGCAAGTGGAGTAACGTAACCTACATGCCTTGCGATGAGAGCGATGACTTCATCCCTCAGATTCCAGACCACCGTGTGGACATGATTTATCTCTGTTATCCAAACAACCCTACGGGTACGGTTATCTCGAAAGAAGAGCTCAGAAAATGGGTAAACTATGCTATCAAGAACGAGAGCATCATCCTCTATGATGCAGCCTACGAGGCATATATCACCGACCCATCAATTCCTCATTCTATCTACGAGATTCGTGGAGCCAGAAAGGTAGCGATAGAATTCCACAGTTATTCGAAGACTGCCGGATTCACCGGTGTGCGTTGTGGTTACACCATCGTTCCTAAGGAGTTGAAGGCAAAGACATTGGCAGGTGAGGAAGTGGCATTGAATCCTATCTGGGACCGCCGCCAGTGCACCAAGTTTAATGGTACAAGCTATATCAGCCAGCGTGCTGCCGAAGCCATCTACACCCCAGAGGGTAAGGAGCAGGTGAAGGCAACCATCAATTACTATATGGAGAATGCCCACTTTATGAGAGCAGAACTCCAGAAACTCGGCTTGAGAGTATATGGCGGTGAGAATGCACCTTATCTTTGGGTGAAGACGCCAAACAATACACCTAGCTGGAAATTCTTCGAAGAGATGCTTTATGGCGCCAGCGTAGTCTGCACCCCTGGTGTCGGCTTCGGTCCATCGGGTGAAGGCTACATCCGTCTCACCGCCTTCGGCGAGCATGAGGACTGCAAGGAAGCCATGGAGAGAATAGCCAAATGGTTAGGAAAATAGATTAAGTGAAGAACGAAGAGTGAAGAGTGAAGAATTCTATAGCTTTCTTGCTTGAATCTCTCGTGACTCACATAAAACATAAAGATAAGAACAATATGTAAAACGAAGAAAAGAACAAGAGAGAAGCAAATGAATTCTTCTAGGAAGATTCTCTGCTACACTCGGCAAAACACAAACAAGTTTGGTTCTACTCTCGTTTGCAAGAGAATTCATCACTCTTCGTTCTTCACTCTTCACTAAAAATAATATAAGGTATGAGCAACTTAAGATTTGAAGCTGTTTCAGAGGCTTCCAAGAGAAAGCCTGTTGAGGTAACCGCTCCTAGCGAGCGACCAAGTGAATTCTTCGGAAAGAAGGTATTCAACCGACAGAAGATGTACAAGTATCTCCCTGCAGATGTCTATGAGAAACTGGTAGATGTCATCGACAACGGAGCACGTCTCGACCGTAACATCGCCAACGCCGTAGCCAAAGGCATCAAGCAGTGGGCTGACGAGAATGGCGTAACCCACTACACCCACTGGTTCCAGCCATTGACAGAAGGTACTGCCGAGAAGCACGATGCCTTCATCGAGCATGATGGCAAGGGTGGTATGATCGAGGAATTTTCAGGCAAGTTGCTCGTTCAGCAGGAGCCTGATGCTTCTTCATTCCCATCTGGCGGTATCCGCTCTACCTTCGAGGCTCGCGGTTACTCAGCATGGGATCCAACATCGCCTGTATTCATCATCGATGATACACTCTGTATCCCTACCGTCTTCATCTCTTATACAGGTGAGGCTCTCGACTATAAAGCTCCATTGCTCCGTTCATTGCACGCTGTAAACGTAGCTGCTACTGAGGTTTGCCACTACTTCAACCCTGATGTCAAGAAGGTTATTTCCAACCTCGGTTGGGAGCAGGAGTACTTCCTGGTAGATGAGAGTCTGTATGCTGCACGTCCTGACCTGATGCTGACAGGCCGCACTCTGATGGGTCACGATTCTGCCAAGAACCAGCAGATGGACGACCACTACTTTGGTGCCATCCCTGAGCGTGTTCAGGCATTCATGAAGGATTTGGAAATCCAGGCTCTTGAGCTCGGTATTCCTTGCAAGACCCGTCACAACGAGGTGGCACCAAACCAGTTTGAGTTGGCACCTATCTTCGAGGAGACCAACCTTGCCGTTGATCACAACATGCTCCTGATGAGCTTGATGAAGAAGGTGGCTCGCCATCACGGTTTCCGCGTACTTCTCCATGAGAAGCCATTCGCAGGCATCAACGGTTCCGGCAAGCACAACAACTGGAGTCTGGCTACAGATACTGGCATCCTGCTCCATGGTCCTGGCAAGACTCCTGAGGATAACCTCCGTTTCGTAGTCTTCATCACAGAGACCCTGATGGGTGTATATAAGCACAACGGTTTGCTCAAGGCTTCTATCATGAGCGCTACCAATGCGCATCGTCTGGGCGCCAACGAGGCACCTCCAGCAATCATCTCTTCATTCCTCGGCAAGCAGTTGACCGACCTTCTCGAGCACATTGAGAAAGCCGACAAGAAGGATCTCTTCACCGTAGCTGGCAAGCAGGGCATGAAGCTGGATATCCCTGAGATTCCAGAGTTGATGATTGATAACACCGACCGTAACCGTACATCACCATTCGCCTTCACCGGTAACCGTTTCGAGTTCCGTGCCGTAGGTTCTGAGGCCAACTGTGCATCAGCGATGATCGTATTGAACACAGCCGTAGCCGAGGCTTTGACCGACTTCAAGAAGCGTGTAGATGAGTTGATTGCCAAGGGTGAGGACAAGACATCTGCCATCATTGATATCGTTCGTCAGGATTTGAAGACCTGCAAGCCTATCCGTTTCGACGGCAATGGTTACTCAGATGAGTGGGTAGAGGAAGCTGCCAAGCGTGGTCTGGACTGCGAGAAGAGCTGTCCAAAGATTTTCGAGCGTTATCTCGACCCTGCATCTATCAAGATGTTCGAGGATATGGGTGTCATGAAGAAGAACGAGTTGGAAGCTCGTAACGAGGTGAAATGGGAGACCTACACCAAGAAGATTCAGATTGAGGCTCGTGTAATGGGCGACTTGAGCATGAACCATATCATTCCTGTGGCTACTCACTATCAGAGTCAGTTGGCCAAGAATGTAGAGAACATGATTGATATCTTCGGTGACGAGGAAGGCAAGAAGTTGACTGCCCGCAACATCAAGATTATTAAGAAGATTGCCGAGCGCACTCAGATTATCGAGACTGGTGTTGAGGAGTTGGTAAATGCCCGCAAGGTTGCCAACAAGATTGAGAATGAGCACGATAAGGCGATAGCTTATCATGACACGGTAGCTCCAAAGATGGAGGAGATCCGTTATCAGATTGACAAGTTGGAGTTGGCTGTAGCCGATGAGCTCTGGACATTGCCTAAGTATCGTGAACTCCTGTTCATCCGCTAATCAGCAATGCCGTCCAACATAAGACATATTTCTGACAGATAAAAAACAAAGCTCTAACAAGAGCTACTCTTCATCAGATATAACAATTGAACGATCAATCTATTTCTTTTATTGGTTGTTTAAGTTTGCGCGGAGTGTGGTTGTGAAATCACGCTCCGCTTTTTTATTTCCTGATTTACATAAACAAAAAACAGACCGACATGAACGCTTGTTCACATAGTAAGGACATTCTTTGTTTGGGCTCGTTGGTTCTCCTAGTCAGATACAACTTCTTTGCATAAGTATCAATGGTCGCATGTTCCTTGTTAGCTTGATAAACCTCTTCAATATCTGCTATCAAGCTATTACGCTTATGATTAAGATTGTCACCTCCTACACGAAACTTATTCAAAAATGAATAATCATTTGTATCAATCGGAGTATTCACTACAGCTTCCTTAAAAGAAAGGAGACATTTACCTATTTCATTGATAACAGGTAATCCCTCATGAATTAGAAGTCGCTCATTATCCGTTCCTTTCCCAATCAATTCTCGAGCATCGTTTTTACCATAACTAGCCCCTGCACCAATATAATATATAATTTTGCTCATATATCTAGATCGTTTCAAACTCCTTCCTCAGCATACCATAATCCTTATAGCATTCCGTATCCTCTATTTCCTTCCATGCCTTGTGAAGATACTCCTTCACATCCTCAGACAATTTGCCCTCTACCGCAAGTCCATGAAAAACTCTCAGCATATCGTTGACAGCATACTCTGGACTATACATGTCATCGAAATAGTTGTAATGCTCATCCATGACAAAATGCCGGCACATGGATTTTGTCATTTGCATAAACTTCAACGCAGCATCCATATACTGACCCTTGGCAATCATCCGCTCAATCGTCCTATTCTCTCCAAGCATCAACTGCCAAATCAAATCACAATTCCAACCGATATTTCTACTGTTGAAGATACGAGTCTCATAATCCTCATTCAACGGAATGACAGACCGAGCCTCTTTCTCTGCTTCGATTCGTTCCTTTTCCTCTCGCTCCTTTTGAAGAGCTATTCGCCTTGCCTCACGCTCTTCCTCCTCATTCATTTCTCGCTCCACTTTTACCGTCTCACCTGTAAAAGGAGCCGCAGGAACCAAGGCGAGTAATTTCTTCTCTAACCCACGGAAGTTCCCATATTGCTTTGAATGTTTCATGATGTACGAGCAAACCTCTTGGCGCATAGTCTCATTGTTCCAAGCCTTCACCGTCTCCACCAATGCTGTGTAACTTGCCAGCACCAACTTACCGATTCTCGACTTATATTCACCAATCAGTTCCGCAATGTCATCACGGTTAATCAACAACGGCAGATGCTCACACAATCCTTTTGCAATGGCAAACGCTGCATCAGGACGATTCTTAGCCAATATCTGTGGAATAGATTTCTTGTGCCAACGCTCCAACAGTCGCAACTGATACATAAAATCCTCATTGTCCTTTGGCTTGAATGTCACTTCCTGCATGAAGAACTTGGCATATTCCTCCTCATAATTAACGGACAAGCCACGAGGCACAAAGTCGATCTTCGGTCTGTCCATCTGTCTGCGATAATGCTCCACCTCCCGCATACGCTTCTGCTTCTCGTCCCATTGGATGCGTAAGAACTTCTCCTCTCTGATTCAAAGTTCTACATCTTTAAACTCAGGAGACTTCATCACCTCCTCTTTGAGATGATTCTTGATGACTTTGTTCAAGTATCTTCTCCATACCTCCTTATTCTCCTCATTCACGAACGGAGGACACTCATCTGCGTATGAAGCTTGCCAAGTTATCTCGTCAAACTGGAGATACCATCGATAACGTTTGTGTTGGTTATTATTTTCCATTATAATGTACTTTCCTTGTTAATCATTTCCTTCGCCTCATTGTCGCCGATTACAACCTCGGCGAACTTTGGCTAATTGTTTCTTGCCTTGTACCATAATCTGAATAATTTAAAATAACGGTGCAAAGGTACAAAACTTTATCTAGGCGCACATTACGGCTTTCACCGAATACTTACAATACGTTTTTGGACGCTTACCTTCCATATCACTAAAGATTAACCAATTCCCTCAAATCCACCTGATACTCATTCTTTCTATCTGGAACGGCAACATAGTGGATATTGATGTCTGGCAATACCAAAGGCGCATAATATTTATTGGCGATAGAAGATGAAATCAGCTTGTGCTTCTTTGTACACAAATATCTAGAGAAACTGGCAGCACGACTCGTCAACTTGCTTGCTACGACCAATTGGCTACCTGTGGGTTCGTAGGATACAATCACTCCATGATATTCCCATTCAGGAAGAGACTGTAGAATGCTAAGCTGAGCCTGCAAGCGCAACAAAGTTCCCACAATCTGTTCCTTGGCATGACTGATTTGAGCAACGCCAAAGGAGCTCTTCAGTTCGCAAACAAACAAGCATTTTCTGCCATCAACCTCCGCAAAGAAGATGCCATCACTATTGAGAAGCATAGGATCCTGGCAACCAGCTTTACTATAAAAGGAGACAGAATCACCTGCTAACTCTCGTGGAAAAGCATAGCCTTCTCCACCAGAAACTACTAGCCGCCTAAAGTCTAGGTCTGATTTGGGAGCAGTCTCTACTATCTCGCACTCTTTGTCGAAATGCGAGGTAGCATAAGCAGGATAAAGCTTGCCAAACTCTTCTATCGTTGCATCCATAACTTCTACTTTTAAAGATTAGACACAATGCCAAGTTGCTCAGCTACTTCCGAGATATCAGCCGACAAGTCCATCTGGTCTTTCACAGTCTGCTCGAAAGAACTGAAAGGCAATCCTTCTGCCAAATCTTGCTGCTCAATGACAACCTTACCATCTTCGCACTTAAAATAATAAGCTCCAACTTGGTCGTCTGTAAGATACAGATTCTTACTGTGCTGATGAGATTCACAGAATTGCTCAAATGCAGATTCCGATGTTTGCTTGATTTTGCCTAAAAGCAGCAATTGGTTCATTCGTCCTAGCATATAGTCACTATGGGTAGTCATCTGAACAAGCATACCCTTGTTGCAACATCTTGCCAGCATATCCATCACCAGAAATTGCTTCTTCGGATGAACATGCGCCTCTGGCTCCTCAAACAGCAAGCTGTTATACTGGCGATTTTTGCCATTCTGAAGCATCAGCAAGAATGGCATCAACTCCTTTACAGAAGAGGCCGCAGCACTGACAGGTATCGAATCGCCAGATGCAAACTGCAAGAATACGCTACCATTCTCCAATACAATCTTGCCATCTACCAACTTTGCGATATAGTTAGCATAGAATTGATTGTCAGCTTTCGCTACACGAGAAGGAGTCTTGAGATCATCCAACTGCTGCAAGAAGTCACGATACATTCCTATCGGAGAGGTAGTATTGGCTCCCATAAAGGCTGCTCGTGCTGGAGGGAGAATCAAAGGCTGAATTAATGCAATCCCCAAGCACTTATCTGTTAAATATGAGGAAAGAATAATACTCATCATAACCCTACTATCCATATCCATAGGGAAAATCATAGAAGCTTCATTAACTGCATAGCGGCAAAAGCCATTGACCAGATCATAATTCTGCCGTCTCAATAAAAGCCCCATCTCATCATCAATCCCTTCGAACACATAATTGACCGCACAATCAAAATTGGTATTACCCAATAAATATCCTAGAAATGCACTTGTATTTTGGTTAATCCATGTTCTGAAATCCTTGAATTTAAGAGTGAGTTCGTCCTTTTGGCTTCCGTTAGACTTCATTCTGATAAATTCAGAAAGTCTCTCAGAAGTCATCGCTGTAAGCAGGTTATACCACAACAATGCCGTATAACTCTTACCTAGTCCCGACTCACCTGTATAAACCAGAAAAGGCTTAAACTCTATCTCAGATTTTTGGATAGGACCTAACTTATCTATAATCACTCGGATATTCATATTGCAACGTTTTATGAGTTCTAATAGATTGCAAAGATAGGATATTTCCCCAAAATTACCAAATTTTTGATAGAAAAATTGCGGATTGCTGCTGATTTTTGCAGACTCACGCATCTCCTTCGCCTCATTGTCACCGATAACAACCTCGGCGAACTTTGGCTTACTGTTTAATTGTTTCTTGCCTTGTACCATAATTTAAAATAACGGTGCAAAGGTACAAAACTTTATCTAGGCGCACAATACGGCTTTCACCGAATACTTACCTTGCAACATATGGTCTCGGACATCCGTATAGTCGTCCTCGGCATCAAGCTGTTTCTGCCAATGTATATCAGATATTTGAAGTAATCGTATTTTCTTCATTTCTGTTGTTCCTATATATATTGCTATTTGTGTTTAGTCTTCCTCAAATCCGCAACCTATAGGGTTTAGTGGGATTTTGCTTGCAAAGCGACAAAATTCATTTTATTGTACATATTTCT
>ENA-OPDW01000185-OPDW01000185.1-human-gut-metagenome-genome-assembly--contig:-NODE-185-length-55693-cov-69.176732_pt1 | contig 55693 bp, 98 predicted proteins | sample MGYA00241264_ERZ501508 | MGnify/ENA primary metagenome ERZ501508 (study PRJEB25962, sample SAMEA2042575) | human gut metagenome | biome: human gut; feature: human-associated habitat; material: faeces...
CGCCCGCCACAGCATCGTGATGGACAGTCTGGGTCTCCTGCTTGAGGTAGCCTTTCGTCAAGTCGGGGGTGGCGATTTCTACGCCGTTGCTGTCGATAATTTTCATGTGTACTCCTTTCTGTTATGCCACTCTTCGCCATATGTATACGGCGATGTAGGGTGGCATATTGTTTACGTTTTGCATATCTACATCATCCGTTCCTACATCAGCCCATTGTGCTGTGTAAGAATTATATCCATCACTGTTTGTAACCTGCGTGGCTGCGTAAATCCATCCCCATTGAGGAATGTGCACGGCATTGCCTACGGTATTGACTGCTGCAACACCATTTCTGCTTGATAAAACGGGAATGTTTTTTCTTGTGAGTTTTACGCTTTCTTCACCACCAGTCGCACCTGCCGGGTAGGTATCACTTGCGCCCATGATAAATTTACCCTCAATCCGCTCCCATGTGCCGCCGTAAAGCTCGGCAGGGCTGGTGGAGTTTTCGCTGATGTACAGACTGCCCACTGGGTGGTCTCGCTCGACTACCGCCGCAAGGACTTGCTGATAGATAGCATAGGCATCAGGGCCAATGCCATTTTTGATTTCTCCTAGTGCCATTGTTTCTCCTTTCAGGCAGTACGAAGCCAAGTGTAAGTAAAGTATGCCGGGGGGCGGACGGTAGTGCTACGACCATAAATGGAATTGGAACGAGAGGCATCAAATCCGAAGGGCGCACCGCCGGAGGGAATACCGACATCTGTTGAGATGCTGTTATAGTTATCATCTCCGGTAGTGATGCCGTTTTCGTAGAAAGCTCCTGTTATTTTATTAGCTGAATTGTTGGTAAAGCCATCTCGAAGTGCGGCAATAAACGTACCTTTAACATTCGGCAAACCTGCCTCAACCGTCGTACCAGCCGGGTGCGTGTCGCTTGCACCCATTAACACCCTATCTTGCGCAATCTTTTCCCACGTGCCGCCGCCAAATGTCACAGCCGGGTTTTCCGGGCTGATGGTCTGATAGATACTGCCTACGGGATGTGCCGCAAGCAGGAAGTTGGAATAGATGGAGCCGTTACCATAGAACTGACCGCCATACTTGATGGGATACCACCGGGCGGAAATTTCCGCAGTCGGAATGTTGTGTGCACGGATACGGATAGCTCCGGTTCGAGTTTCGGGGTTTACAAGCATAGCTTTACCGGCTACGTCTGCGCTTGCAGGGTCGATGCTGACAGATACCACAGTCGTGGACGTAACATCCGCTGTAATATCGATGTAATGCGGGTACTCTGCAACTTCTGTGTCTGTTTGCCACCCCGTGATCGGAATGGAAAGATCATGTGGAACGACGGAGTCTGCTTTGCCTGCCAGAGCGTCACCGGTAGCCTTTGCGTCGGCAGGGGCGTTTTCGATGGTCAGGGTCTTATCGGTATTGGCCTTGGCCCCGGCCTCTTCCGAGTATTTTTTTGCATTGGCTTCACTGGTTGCAGCGGCAGATGCACTGGATGCAGAAGCATCAGCAGACGCAGCGGATTCGCCAGCTTTTGCGGTTGCAATTCCAGCCTGTTCAGTGGCAATAGCAGCAGAAGCAGAAGCCCCGTCCGCTTCCCTCTTTGCATTGGCTGCGCTTGTCTCCGCGCTCTTTCGAGCCGCTTCGACTGATTTAATCCAGTCCTCTTCTGTACCAACATATCCATACTTTACAGCAATGGCATAGGCGCTATAAGGGCCGATTTCAATTGTTTTGCTCATTCAAACGTCACCTCCAAAATCCCAGAGCCGTTGTCTTGCATATTTATTTCGGTCAAGCTGTCACTTTTAACCATATAAAGCACGCCGTTTTTCTGTTCAAAGTTCATCCAACCGCCTTTATTAGCGCTTTGTTCTGCAAGGCGAGCGCTTTCAGCGGAGTTTTCGGCTTGCTTCTGCGACTCTTGTGCGGACGTTTTGGCGTTTACTTCGGACAGTTTTGCATTCAGCTCTGCTTTTTCAGCGGCAATTCTTGCAATGTCAGCGCCTGCAACATCTGAAAGGGTGTTCAGCGTTTCAGCATTCATAGGAGTGCCTTCAACGATAGGCTCGTCGTTGCGAACCAGTGTGACAATTTCTGATGTGCCGTCAGACTTTTTCATTGTCCATCGGTTTGGGTACTTTGCTTCTCGGTCAACAAAGTGCATAGTAAGGTTCACCTCCACAGACCGGCTCTGAGCAGTAGATTAGATGGTTATTGGCTATTGTTTCGATATCAAGTAGAATTTCTTCGACCTGATTGATAACCGTATAGTGCAGGTAATTGAGGGAAGCGGGGGTTTCGGGGGTATCATTCTTGCCGCTGCACAAAGACCGAATTGCTTTGATATTGGAAAGCCAACGAGAAGCATCCGAGACAGTCAGGTATCCATTTACATCCCAATCAATTTTTACTGAAACAGATGCGTTCAAGATGGACGCGATCTCTTGGATTCCGCCTTCGATGCGGTTATAGTCCATGTAGCTCAGAGCGCCCTTCATACCAGCGGCCCATTCTGCCTGCTCTTTCTCTGTCCACGTTCCTGCCTTTGCTTTCAATGCAAGCGCCTTGACTTGCGCAATATCATCATCGGTTCTGTCTATGATCCACCGGGTCAACGAACATCAGCTCCTTCCAAGAGATACCCTTCGACCGTCCCGTGAAAACAGCCGGAATACTGATAAGAAAAGCTCGTAGTCAACAGTACAGAGGAATAGCCAAACTGGTGATGAACAAGAACATAGTCCAAAGCGTCAAAATGTGGGCTTGCACGATATTTCAATGTGACCTTGCGGCGGTTAGAAAGCACTTTGTATGCTTCTGTCAAAATATTCTTGCTCTGGCTGAGAACGCTTTGAGACAGCATTTCATTGCTAACAGTCTGCGTTGCTCCGCTCCCTGTTGGGTTTTCTGGGTAAGAATACGTTTTGCTCGTAGTGCTTGAACCATCGGAAGATTTTACATCAATCGAACAAGTCACATTTTTCAAAGGGGAAGAGAACGCAATCTCAGGCCAGTTGAAGTTGTTGACAATGTCGATTTCACCGGAAAGGTTTGCTTTTGCAGTGGAAATGTCAGGAATGCGTCCAATTACAATCACACCTTCTCTGGTTTGATATATTGCCATACCAGCTGCGTTAGCAACCATCTGCAAAATGTCAGAGTCCTTATAATTGCTTTTATCCTGGCTTGTAATATCTGTGCTATAATTTTTCAGCTCTTCGGAAATCTGAAACGTTGCCACGTTGTCGCTCAGAAGTTCCAACGCATCGTAGGCCATCTCATAAAGAGTGCCATACATTCTTCCCGTGTAGTTGGAGACCATCAGATAGCCAAAAGCATCACGGGCCGTAAAGCTAGCTTCAATGCTATTAGAAGGAACACTCCACTCAGACAAGAAGAACTTACCACCAGTAATCCATTCTACCGTTCCGTCCAAGTCCATGCCGTACTCCACAGAGATAGGCTGGCGCTCATACAGGTATTTGTAAAGGCCTTCCGGGTTGATCGGATTCCACTTCTGCGTGCTGTTATCCACCGTAAAAGTGATGCTGTCATTCGGGAGTTGACCGCTGATCGGGTCTCTTGCGGAATCGTGCTTGTACGAAAAAATATCTTTCTTCTCAAACACAATAAACTGGCCCAGCTTTATTTGCTCAACTCTTGCACGGCGATTTTCCAAGCACCACGACAAGATTTGAATAGAAATGGAATCATAGTTTGCAATCTCAAAGTCAATGTCAGTGGTGATAGAGGAATTATCCGACACTGTTTTGGTGGATACGACTGTGCTTCCAGAATACGCGGTCAGCTTGAATCTTGTCGGCCATTCATTGAACGTTGACGACCATGTGATGGTAATGCCAGGAATGGTCACGGTATGAATTTTGCTGAACGAGAGTGTAATAATCGGGTGGTTTGAAGTTGAAACGCAATTTTCACTAACATAACCAGCCTCCTGAGATTTTACGCTTCTATCAGGCAAGGTATAATTACCGTCCAAAACAGTGAAATTTAATTCACCGGTAGAATATTTCGTATAAGTATGTGCTTCACTGTCAACGATAGAAGATACATTGCTGAAGAACGTTTCGCCATTTGTGCTAGGAATCGCGTCTTCTTGCAAACCCGGTTCTGTAACGCCATAGGTGATGCGTACAAACATCTCCGGCACAAGCGTTTCGGAAAACTTGTCAAGCCACTTCTGAGAAGGTTGTACCATAGGCTATACCTCCACAAGCGCAATCGAACAATTCGTAAAGCCCATCACATTACCGGTTTTAGGCCCGCGCCGCCACATACCAGATGTTCGGTCTGAAACATACATCTGCCGCGTGTCGTATCCAGCCTTTGCCTGGTTATAAAAGCGAACGGTACAGTAAAACCGTGTCGTGAACAGGCTGAGAATAGCGGCCCACTGTTGTGCGGTAAGGTAGTTCCACTTCAGGGACACCTTTGCTACATCATGCCGCACAACAGAGCCGACTACTTTGCCTTGAACGTTTCGTCCAGAATCCACGATGGTGCTAGTGGTCGCTTCGTAAGAAGAAGGTTCCGGCAAGTCTACGCCATTTACCGTTACCAGTGCTGGAATTGCCATAAACCGCCACCTCCTTAGTAGCTGTAAACTTCACTGCCCATCAAAGACTGCCCACGGGCGTTCTGCCGCTTCTCAACGGATGCTGTAATCTGCTTTCCGTCAAGGTAAATTTTGAGTTCCTTGCCACCGGTCAGTTCGTCACCATACCGCTGGAAGATGTCGAGGAATGCGTTGTAAGTGCCATTGTAGACAGATTCACGAATTTCCTCTTCGTTGATGTTGACGTTTACACTCGTTGTGCCGCCATAAGAACCGGAGGACGTGCCGTTGTTTTTATCCCATTCTTTCGTTCCGGGGTAAGAACCATTTTTGTACTTTTCCAGCAGTTCCTTGTACTGCTGTTCGTAGTTAGTTGGGTCTTTGGAATCGTCAAAGCTGCTATTGGCCGCTTCTTGACGTTTACGCTGGCTTTCCGCACGACTACTCGCAACATTGTCAGCCCAATCATAAAGAGGGTTGCTGATATGCCCCCATTTATCAAAGGGATTAAAGAAATTGCGTGCGTCAATTAAAGCATTTATTCCAGCAACAATGCCTTGAATTGCAGTTCCAAGAACGCGGAGAATCCCCTCAAAAACAATCGAGAAGAAATCGCCGATTCCATACCAAAGATTAGACAGGAACGAGGCGATGCTCTTGTTCTTATTGGCAAAATTGACAAGAGCGCCAACCAACATACCAATCAGGGAAATAACAAGCATGACAGGGTTGGCATCCATCGCAATGTTCAAGCTCGTCTGAGCGGATGTTGCAGCAACAGCAGAAGGAACGAACTGACTGATAAGGCTTGATGCCATCCCAGCAATGTTGTTCCAAACGCTGCTCAATCCCTGCGTCAACCACTGTAAGCTGTTGTTTGCGATAGCTTGAATCTGTTTCTTCTGCTCGTCATTCATAGAGCTGTAGAAGAACGATGCAGCCCATTTGCCAAGCGTTTCAAGGTCTCCGTTAGAAATCGCATTCCACAGAGTGCCAATGCTGCCAAAGAAATCAGATTGTAAACTCTGGTCAATCTGCTGCCACTGGGTATCGAGACCGTTCAAGAACCCGGTAACATAGTTAGTCGCCTGAGTAGAACCAGCGGCAATCAGCTCGTTGCCTTTTTCCTGCACAGCGTCTACAACGCCCTGCATAGCAGTGGTGACGTAGGAGACAGCAGCAGTGATACCGTTTGCAAGGCCCTGGTCGATGTAACCGCCAATCTCCGCAAAGACCGTAGAAGGGGAGTGGATGCCGAGCACATTCTTGACCTTATCAATGACTGCATTGCCAACATTTGCAACAGCGTTTTTGGCCGTTTCAATCATATTGTTCACGCCATCAATAAGACCCTGAATCAGGTTCTTGCCAATATCAAAAAGGCTAAAATTGTCAAATGCGCTCTTGATTGCAGAAAGAATTTTTTTCGCAGTTTCAGTTACGCTAGAGATAGCGTCAGTGATACCTTTCTTCAATCCGGCGATAATGTATCCGCCTTGTTCAGCCATTACGGTAGATGGGGAATTGATTCCAAAGGCAGACTTAAAGCCATTGATAAACGGATTGAACACATTTTCAACAATCCAAGAAGCAACATTTGTGATTGCGTCTTGAATGCCGTAATAAATACCGTAGACGATATTCAGGCCAACATTATCGAACGGCCCCTCTGCTACTTTCTCTTCAAAATAATCGGCAATTCGAGAAACTAGACCACCCATGAAGTCGAGCGCTTCAATGAACGCTTCGCCAAAGAAACGACCTATGGCTTGAGCTAGCCCGGCCCAATCTACAGAAGTAACGGCTCTAATAGCAAAGTCAACGAGGTCTTGGCCGAGCTGGTAAGAGTCTGTTCCAGCCAAGAAATCAGAAACAGCGTTAATGCTATCAGTGATAAAGTTAAAAAGAACTCTTGCAAGCTTTTCAATCTCAACATTTTGAAAAGCATCGGAAAGCTTATCAGTTAATTGCTTCCCAACACCAGTCCAATCTACTGTTGCTATCCAATCTGAAAGTTCGTGAAAGAATCCAGAAAAGCCATCAATAAAGGCGTTAAGCACAGATGTCCAGTCAAGCTGAGACAGGAAACCGCCAAGAAGCTCAAACTCGATAATGAATCTGTCCGCAAGCAATCGACCAAACAAATCCCAGTCTACAGAATCCACGAGCCCGTTAATGCCATCTGCAAAAACTGCTCCAAGCGAGGCCCAATCAACAGAATGGATGGCATCATAAATCATGCCCATAAGTTTATTTAGCTGTTCACCAATTTGGGTTCCGATTTGAAAAGAATCGAGAGATTTTAATTTCGCCTTAATCTCATCAACAACGCTTCCAGCATAATCTTTGAACATATCATATTGGGAAAGGTCAACATCACCGAGCAGATTACCAGTAGCGCCGCCACCAGAACCGGAAGAACCAGAGTTTTGTGAAGGGTCGATAATGTTTAATTCATCAAAACCCATCGTATAGTCTTTGGCTGCTTTTGCTGCCGATTTTGTAGCATCGGCGGTGTCATCCATAGCGTTGGCCACGCCACCAATATCTTTCTGTGTCTTGCTAAAATCGGTAAATTCAATTTTCTGTCCGAACGCAGATGCAAGAGAGACCACAAATTCTTTGATAAGGTCAACTGCCGCAATCAGAACGGGGAGAATCGCCTTAAATGCGGGATAAAGAAGCTGACCAACAGCCTTTGCGAGCTGTGAAATTTCAGACTTCAAAATGCGTACCATATTGGCGGGGCTACTAATGGTCTGTGCAAGGTTGCCCTGCACATTGGCAGTCTGCTTCATAATGGCAATATAACGAAGAACCGCCTTATCTGCCTGAGACAAACTAGAAACCTGTTTGTTAAATCCCAAAGCAAGAAGTTCCTGCTGTAACCGTGCCTGAGACAGATCAACGCCCAAACGGCGAATAGGCTCAAGTTCTCCAGAGATAGCAGAAGCAATTGCGGTAAAGGTGGTAGCAGTATCTTTATTCCAATAGGACGATTCGTCATAGGCAAGTTGAGTCAGGTTCTTGGATAAGATATACGCTTTATCGCTTGCTAGACCGAACGAAGTTGCAAGGCTTTGGAGCGTAGCAATATTTGTCATTGCTTCTGTCGGGTCGATGCCAAGCAGAGACTCCATCTTATTGATAAGCTCTGTTGCTTGACCGCTTAACTCGCCCATTGCGTTATTGAACAAGTCTGTTGCTTCATAAAAGTCATTGAACTTAGTAACGGCATTAGCAAGATAAGTGGCAATAGCTTTCAGAGAAACTAGCTGTGCTGCACGTTTCTTGATGGTTTCTAACTGGTTTTCCAAACTTGAAAGACTAGCACTTGCTTTCTGGTTTGCCGAAGAAAAGTGGCTTGTAGAATTGACAGCACTTTTAATTTTAGATGGAAGCGAAGAAAAAGAGCGTCCTACCTTGTCCAGCTTGGAAGCGAGTGGAGAAATAGCGGATGCCACTTTCTTACAAACTTCCGCAAAATCATCAAGCGTTTTAGAGTCCAGTTTCTTTGTAATGCTTGGGATTTTAGCAATGGAATTGATTGCACTGCTTACGCTACGCAAACTCTTAATGGAAGAATCGCTAATAGAAGAAATAGGGGAAAAGCCGTTCTTCAAGCTGTTCATCTTGCTGCCAAGCCCGGAAAAATCCATGTTTCCAAGATTGACGGACAAAATTTTGTTCAAAGCATTAGCAACAGAGCGGATTCCTTTTGCACTTTGAGTAAGGTCTACATTAGCAAAACCGTTCATAAAAGACGTGATTTTGCTAAGACCGTCCAGCCCAGTAGATGCGGATTTAAGAGCGGAAATAGAAGCAGATAACTTATCAAGACTACTGCAAACCTTTGCCACGTTGCCTTTCGTCCGCAAATTAGAAATGGCGGTAGCGAGCTTGTCGATATTAAGCTCCGCACCGCTGGATTCCGCAGAGATTTCTACGGATAAGCTTGTAATATCAACATCAGCCATCACTACCACCATCCTTTTGCTCCATCATGGAGAACATCATACGTTTGATTCGCTCCTGTGCTTCCGCAGCACGTTGGTATTCATACTCTTCCTTCTCCTTTTGAGTAAGGGGAATCGGTCTATCCATGTACTTGATAGGTCTAGACCCTTTCTTTCGGAACATATTGCCAACCGTAGAGGAAAGCGCAGATGCCATGTAAAAGCCATTTCTCCAAGCTTCTGCATTGGCTCTGCGTTCTCGCAGCTCCTCTGCGTCACGATATACCTTAGCCAGCCAGACATCGCCGTGCCAGAACTGCTCGTAGGTCATGCCGATGGAGATGTAATAGGCTTCTACATCGTGGAACAGCTTGGAGAAGGAGAACGATTCTCCCTCTCCGTCTGATTCCTGAGATTGTGCGGTTACACAATCTCCCACGTTGCGTTTTTTGCGGTCTTGTCCTCAGTATCAGTCGCCAGCAGAGACTTGGAAGCATCCATGAACATTTCAAGCAGCGCAGCCATCAGCTCTTCCTTCTCGTCGATGTGGGCAAACATTTCGTCCACGACTTTACGCTTGATGCCACGATTCCGGGCGATAAACGCGCCGTAGAACAGGGCGCGGGAGTTGGACAGCAGGTTGGTCATCTGGGTGTACTGACCAATCTGAAAGCCTGCGCGTTCGGTGGCTTCCACGCTGTCACGGGTGAAAGTCAGCTCGTAAGTGTTCTTGCCATCGGGGGAATGAAAATTGATAACTTTTGCAGCCATAATAAATGCTCTCCTTTATAAATAGGGGCAGAACCAAATCCGATGTTCAGTTCTGCCCGGTTTGATTGATTTGTTTTTTTTTTTTTGGTTTAACCGCCAGTGATAGTCAGAGTTTCGCTGAACTCAGGCTTCTTGGTAAAGATACAGTTGATGGTCATTTCCACGACCTCGTCAACACCAAAGCCAGACAGGCCAACCTGATGCATACCCTGCCAAGAAAAGCCGGATCCGTCCTGCATTTTCAGTGCGTAGTACTTGACGGCATTGCTTTCGGAAGTCTCGTCATAGCCAGCTTCCTTGACTTTCTTGTAGTCATCCTTGTTGTAGTTGGCGGTAAAGGACTTTGTGTCGCTCTGGATAATACCGAAGATGTTGACCTGCATGGGGTCAGATAGAGTGGTTGCATCCAGAAGGTTCGGCTCAGAGATCAGGTCGGGAACATCCTTGATGTCGCACAGCTTCGTCAGAGCGGTTGCGCTGTCGCCACAATACAGGGTGGTATTCAGACCGGAGATAGCAGTACTCATAGAATGTTTACCTCCTTAGTTTCGGTAAATCATTCCGTCCTCTCCGATTGTTGCCCCGTAACTGCAATCAATCCGATAGACGGAATTGTTGTACAGCCCATTCAACGGGGCAAACGATTTTCGATAAAAATTGAGCGGTTCCAATACAGAATCTACGATGCCCACAATGGAGCGTGCTTCTGAAATGCGTCCGCTGGTTTTGTTGGAATAGACACGCACACGCAGGGAAACAGCAGCGTACTTGCTTCGGCTGGCAGAATCCCGGTGAACCGGGAGGTTGCTGTTTTCCTCTATCTGTACACACGGAAACTTTTTGACGTTGCTGTCGTTGATTTCACCAGTAACAAAAATGCCGGGAACCTGTTTCCGAAGTTCGGTCGCAACAGCCGTAAAGATAGAGTTGAAATAATCAATCAACTATTCCAAACCTCCCTCCACGTTGCTTCGACTTGAGAAGCCATTTCCTCAACAGCTCCCCACATAGCCATAGCTGGCTCGTTGCCGCTGGTGTAATTCAACTGGCCTTTACCATCCACCTGTTTGACAGGCGTGCCAGCATTGCCGGATTCTCCGTAGTAGTACCATCTGCGGTTTGCGCCTTGCCCTTTGCCGTAGGAGCCATGCGCACCAACACCGGGCGGTAGTTCGCCGCCATATCCGTTGTGATGTGCGCCAGTGCCAAACTCGATAAAGGCGACCGCTTTGCCTTCTGCAACGATGGTGCAAGTCTTGTCTTTTTGGTTAATATGGCATTTCACGTCATTTGAGCCAGCGTATTCCGCATTAGCGAAACGCACCTTTGCGACTTCAAGCCCCAGCCACGAAAGGCGAAAAGCAAACGCTCTAGCTTTCTTGTTCAGGGTGGTCTTGTACTCCTGTATCTGACGTTCCGCATCACGGAGTCCGGCATCGCTCAACCTCACTTTAATTTTCACTTGTAGCCACCTCTTTTAGCGCATACAACGTGTCTGTAATATGCTCTGCGACTTTGACCACAGTGTAATTGAAGGGCTTTGAAATGTCCGTCTGAAACCAGACGTGTGTACCTTCATAAAGCGGTGTGTTGCGCTTTTTGCTGGACGAGCTGACAACGTAGCTATAATCCGTAAATGCTCCAAAAGGGCTTGCTTCCGCAGAACCAGTAGGCGGGCTGACATTCAGCATCAGCTTTGCGGGGTCGCTCCACGTCTGCGATGTTTCGCCGGTTTCGTTTCCCCACTCGTCCACAACAGGCGTTTTCTCGCCAACAGGGTTTGAATACCACAGCGGGCGTTTATCCAGCGGGCTTCCATTGAACATCAGCCGATAACACCTACTCTCGGAACTACTTCATTCAACAGGGACTGCGCCACATCGGAACTTTCCCACACACGAGTAATGCCGTTGTTGGTATAGCTCGTCTGCCCGTTTGCGCCGATGTGGTTGTACAGTTCCGCTGCAATGCGTATCTGCAACGACTGATATTGCAAGGGCAACTCGTCCGGTCTGTTGCCGAAGGGGTAGCCCTGCGCAAATATCTTGTCTTTGGCGAAATCAAGCAGCAGGTCGAAGAGTGGGTAGTCCTCGTCCGTGATTTCACGGTCAAGTGCAGGAGCGATGTACTGCCCCAGCTTGACTGCCGCTTCGGAATACTGGTCTCCCATGCTGCTTTCCTCCTTTCGCCTTAGTAAGCCTTGATGCAGTACACAGCGTCCATGCGCTCAAAGGACGGCAGGACGATTTCAGAAGCATAGACGTTGGCGTTGACCGGGTGAACGGTCAGCTCAGTGGTGATGGCAACGCCAGTGTTCACGATGGACACGGATGCACCAGACTGACCGGACAGCAGGTCGGCTTCCTCAGGAGTAGTGCCGTACCAAGTGCTGCCCAGAGCGCCAGAAGGAGCAACCACCACCATGCCATCGGGCAGATACTTCTCGCTTGCGCTGTACTGGTCTGCCTTGAACATCTTGTCGTACAGATGGATGGTCAGACCGGTTGCAGATTCGACAATCTGCCGTGCTTCGGCATCCAGCAGAACGGCGTTTGCCTTTGCGGTGACAGTCATAAACCGATTCTTCACCTCGTCCGCAGCAATCATGTTGCGGAAGGTGGCGGTGTTCATGTACACCTCAGTCACAACCTCGCCAACGCTTGCCAGAACAGCATCCTTTGCAGCGTTCAGGTCAGCAATGGGGGTGGCGGTGGCGACGTTCCACTTGGACTTTGCGACAGAGACTTCCTTGTAGTTGGTGGACTTCCAAGTGCCGTCCGGGTCGTAGTTGTAGGTGTAGTTCACGCCGTTTGCCTTGATGGTGATGCCCGGAACGCCATTGGCGGGAGCCAGCAGCTGCCAGATCATGCGCTCAGGAACGATACGAGCGCCAGTGATAAGCTGTGCGGTGTCATCGTACAGACGGTTCATCACATCACGGGCATAGGGGTCGTTGCTGTCCAGAACACGCAGGATTTCCTGACGGTCTTTCTCGCCCAGATGGTAGCCCTCGCGGAAGAACGGCATCTCGGTCTCATCGAACTTGAAGCCCTCACGGGTGCGGAACGTAGCCTTTGCGTCAAATGCGCTGGGCATCAGGGAAACGCCAACGCCCTTGTGACCACGCAGCCACTTCAGGTCGAGACCGGCCTTCTTCTTGGCGGGAAACAGTGCATCAGATGCAAAGGGCATCGCGTTGGTAGGGTCATTCGTCCAATAGGCGGCAATCGCAGCCGGGGCAAAGACTTCCTTAAGATTCAGTGCCATGTTGTTTTACCTCCTATTAAGCGTTCACGCTGATGTTGTCACGGCAGAAGATGCCAGGAATGGCAGTCTTGAGCGCAGTAACCGCATCAGAATCATAGGTGAAGCCAGAGCTTGCGGCAGCCTTTTTGGTGTCGATAACGCCACGAATCAGCAGGGAAGCATTGGGGTTCTCTGCCGGGTCAACGTCATACAACAGAATGCCGTCTGCGGTGGCAGAAGTTGCCTTCTTGCCAGCCAGCGTCATGGGATAGCCAGCCTTAACCGCAGCAGCTTCGGTCACGGTAAAGGGGATGGCGGTGTAGTCATTGGAAGCAAGGATGGTATCGTTGATTCCGTTGACCGTGTTTCGGGTAAACTTCATGTTTTCCTCCTTGTTAATGGAAAGCACTCATTGCGTCACTCGATGCCTTAGAAGCATTTGCGTTCTGCTGTGCAAGGCTCTTAGCAAACGCCACGCCCTCACTGTCAGAACCGCCCTTGCCATCCGCACCCGGAGGTGTGGGCATATCCTTCAGCAGAGAAGCCTTGTAAGCGGTGTCGTGGGCGGTCATAAATTCCGACTGGAACTTAAACACCTTGTCCATGTCACCGTCAGCCAGTGCAGACGCAGCCTTGTTGGCAAGTTCAGCGTCATAACCCTGTGAAACGAACTTCTCACGGTAAGATGCAAGGGTCTTTTCCTTGACGAGGTTTTCCTTGTCGGCAGTCAAGGCTTCAATCTGCTTCTGCATCTCTGCCAGCTTATCAGCCTGTTCCTGTGCAGCATTCTCGTCATCGGTGCGCTTTGCCTTGAGCTGCTTCTTGTACTCAGCAGCTTCGCCATTGGCTTTTGTCACGGCGTTGCGCAGCTTCTCGACCTCTGCGCTAGGGTCTGCAACTTTTTCAAGCGCAGAAATGATTTCATCGGCGGTCATGCCCTCTTTGTAGGCATCACCAAGTAACGCTTTGTAGTTCATATCGTTAATTTCCTCCTGCGTTTTTTTACCGTTGCTTCCCTGCAACGCTGCGAAATTTGTATCCCGGCTTCCCTGCCGTATTTATAGCAAAGGATTATTCACCCTCTGTTTCTTTATTGGTATCGGTAGACTGTTTGTCTGCCATGTTCTCGGCATTTGTGTCGGCAACATCCTGTTTAGGCTGTTCCTGTGGCTTCGGTGCTTTCCCATCCTTACCCAGCTTGCCAGCGGCAATCAGGAAAGGCTTGCTCATTTCGTAAGCAGCCTGCGGGTCAGGGAACAGACCGGGCGTAGTGAACGCCAACTGCGGGTCAATCGGCTGCTGAATCATCTGCGCAAAAATCTGAACCTTGCTCTGCTGGTTGTCATACTGGCGGCGGGGCAGCTTGATGTTGATGTCACTTGCCATCAGCTTAGAACCAGCCGTATCACGCAAGATTTTCAGCATTACAGACAGGCTCTGACGCTCAGCATGCTTGAACATATTCTCGTACTGCTGCGCCCTTGCTTCGGTGTGATTCCAGCCATTACGGACAATGACTGCGCCCACGTTGTCAGATGTCGCGTTCTCGCTTCCAGTGGCACTAGGCATGGCAGTCAGACTGCGGTACACGTTCAGCATAGAATCAAGCAAGGTCTGGCTCTGCTGCTGGTCAAGCTCGTTTGCAATCTGCGACACAGAAGCGGGCAGACCAGAAGTGGATTTCAGGCACATTGCGCCAAGTTCCTTCACTTGGTCGAGAGCGTCCTTGTCCACAAGGCAGTTGGTAAACACCATGATGGATTGGATGAATTGCGCCACGCCGTCCAAACGGTTGCTTTCAAGGTCGTTGATGGCATCCAGCACAGGGATAGCCGGTTCAAACAAACCCATTCGCTCCGGGTTCAGCTTGTATTCGACCATCGGCAGCATTCCAAGAGAATGGTTCTCCGATTTCGTAACCTTGCCGTTGTCGATTTCAAAGTACTGGTTTGGTGTATACACGCAAATTAGGTCGTTCAGGTCATTCTGATAATTGCGTGGGATGTGCAGAATGTTAGCGATGGGCTTGTGACCGATGCCGGAGTTGTAAATCACATACGCCATATCCGGGTCGGGAACATCCACCAGTAGGGGCGTTTCGTCCGGGTAGTTGCCGTTGTACCCCTTATCAGGGAGAACAATGCGGTATCCCTGTCCGCACTCCAGCATCCACTGCCAGAGCCGCCGATCAAGCGCATCTTTGCCCTCATACTGCAAAGCGTTGGACAGGCGGGCGATTTCCTCACCGTCACCTGTTGCCGTTTCAGACCGCACATAAGAGCAGGGAGTGCCGCTCATGTAGCCTGTGTAGAAGCCCACGCACTCATTGGCGTGGTTCTCTACAATGCGATTGGTAATTTCAGCGTGATACTCCTTCGTGCGATTGAGGACAGGCTGACTACCCAAATAGTAGTTGTGTAGAAAGCGAATCTCGTTCTTGTTCAGCAGATGAATAGGCTCTGCCTTGCCAGTGACCACTTTCAGCACGTTTGCTTGATTGATTTCCGTCTCCGGCGTTTCAATCGGTCTGCGTCCGGTCAGCGGCTCATTCAAAAAGCCGTCAACAACTATCTGATACTCAGCCATGTTTTCCTCCTTTCCGGCAAAATAAAAAGCGCAGCAAGACAAACCTGTTAAGGTCTATCTCACTGCGCCAAAACTGCGCTTCAAAAGCTATTTACTTTTCCGGTGGATGGATAATTTTTACCCATCCTTCCCTTGTGTCTCCTTCGATAACGCCCTTGCATCTGTCGCACTTGAAATGGTATCGTCCGTCTACTTCGCCAAGATAGCGGTTGCAGCGGACGTTCTTATAGATGGGATTCTGCCTGATACAAGGGCAACAGATTCTAACTAGCATAAACGCTCCTTTCGTTGGATTTCTGGAAACAGGCTGTTGAGTACAGACCTGTCAGAAGCTACTGGGAAACTGTTCGCACTTCCAGCCGTGCTATTCTTCGCCCGAAGAAAACCATTGCAGCCTTTACATTCAGTTGTCGGACAGACGTAAATGGGTCAGCTGCAATTTTGGTGCTGCATAATGGATTTGAACCAATGTATGTCCGGTTATGAGCCGGATGCTCTAGCCTGACTGAGCTAATGCAACGTAAAAACCCGGCTTGATTGGTTAACCGCTGCTCTTTGCAAAAGGAGAAAATTCAAAAAAGCCTTTTACATCGAGAGCCGGGAATAGCGGTGAGGTGTCAAAAGAGAAATCCCATGCAAAGCAAGAGGATAGTTGTGCTGCGTAGCGGGTTTGAACCGCTTCGTGTCAGTTGGGGGAGTACAAACAACGTTCCGTCCACTCGGAAACGCAACATATAACCCCCACGACAGAGAAAGGCGGCTGTCGTGGGTGAGTAAGAAAGGAGGATATTACACAACAAATGACGAGTAAAAATGACTTAAAAATCTCGCCAACGCAATACCTAGAGGAAGCTGCAAATCTTCCTGGTACTATTGTAAGCCATGTCAATAGGCAAATCAAATTTTAATGCCTACACACCCGGCTATTTAGGGGAATTATTAAAATGGCCTCTTGACAGGCTCGATTTTATTGATTCCGTTGTACAGTTCATCGGCAAGCTGTGCCAGACTATCCGGTGCATCATCGTGCGGAACTTTACCAAGCTGCGTGAACATCGTCACCTGCTCCATGAACGCCTTGTACTCTTTCGACTGATGTTTCTCGTCAAGGAAATAGAATCGCTTGATGTCCGGCGCATACTGAATGATTCTTGATAGCTTGCTTTGACCACTTGGCGCACGTTGGCTACGGACAGAGCAGTGATAGCCCTGTTGCCGAAGCTGGCTGTCTACCACGTCACAATATTCATCACCGCCGTTGTTGGCTTCGCCACGCACCACGTTAATTTTATGCTGGATGATTTTGCCCACGACTTCCGGTCTGGTCATGGTCTTATCGCCGTTGTTGAACACAAGGTCAGGGATGAACACCGCATCACCGTACACATAAGCAATAGGACAGGCGGTGAAGTCACCACCACCCCATGCAATATCCATGACCATGAGCTTGCGATCAGGGTCTCCATCGGGCAGAACGCCATTGAAATACCGCAGTTCATCGGCAGGGAACAGCAAACCTTCACGCACATAGGGCTTGCCCATGTACTTTGCCCACCATGTTGCATCGTCAATGCTGGCTTTCATGTCGGCATAGTAGGCATCGTCAAATCCCACGCCGTAGTCATAATTGAAATTGCTGTGTCCGTTCTCATCAACCGCAGGAATCACCCGAAATCTGTACTTTGGATTGTCTGCGTACTGGTTCTGGATGCGCCCCAAAGGGTCAAGCACGTTCCAGCGTGTGCCGACCATCAGCTCTAATGCACCTTGCTTTTTACGGTCTTTTAGCTGGTTCAGATAGGCATCATACTTGTTATTCAGACGCTCAACATTCAGGCTTTCCTCCAAGTCCTCAATCAAGTCATCGCTGTACAGAACGCCGCCCTCGCCGATTTCAACAGCACCAGTCAGCGTACCACCAATGGAACGACAGGTCAGGGTAGGGAAACGCTTTTTGCGGTTCAGGTCAACGCTTTCGTCATTTGCTCTCTTATCCACAAGCTGAACATCAGGGAAGATTTTGCCCCAGTTGTAGGTCACAGGGTCAGTGATGATGGACAACACTTCGCCATAGAAACCATTGGTCAGCTTGTCGGAATGCCCGCTCATGACCGATGCAACGTCCGGGCGGTTGCCCATCAGCCATGTGATAAAAAATATACAGAGCGTACTTTTTCCGGTTCTCGGGGGCTGACTGACCCCAAGAAATTCTACACGATGGAAAAACAAGTCCTCTAGGTCACGAACCAGCGTCAAAAGCACCTTTCTGCGTGGCTGATAGAACTTCTTCTCCGGCGCACGATTCCATTCAAGATAGATGCAATAGCTGTCAAACACATCCTTTGCTTCAAACAGGTACGTCCGACTGATAATGTCATAGACCTTCGCCACGTCCTCGCCTGTTTTCATCTTGCCCATCATGGCTGCACAGACAGAGCGTAGTTCACCAGAGTATTTGTAGGCATCGAACCGCTTGTCTTGCGGCAAAGCGTCTCTCAGGTTTACGACCGCCTGAAACCAGTCCTCGTAGACTTGTGCTTCTGTCGGATTCTGCTTTGCATACGCTTTGATGCTGTCGATGATGGCAATGCACTGTTTTGGCTGCATAAAAAATAGGCACCCCCTACCTGAAAATGTAAAGAGTGCCTACAACTGCACAAAAATCAAATATTCGGTTTTATAATGCTGTTTTCGGAAAATTATTTGCTAAAATTCGTTTTAACGGATGGAAGGTGCGATTTATTTGACCTCTTCTGCAAGCTGGTTTAGCCTGCGCTTCAACTCGTCTGCATCGTAGTACAAAGCGTCTGCAATGGAATTGAGAATGTCGGGCTTGTCGGTGTAATCGCACAACGTTTCAATGAGCTTCAAGCTCTGTTCTGACAATTTTACGGGTTTCATGCTGTTTTCCCTTTCTCATTCGGTTTTATTCTAGGTTGCGAACAATGTCACTTCTATGCTTTCGCACGGTTTGCGTCATAATCAGCAAACATAGACGTTGCAATCTTCATGGCTTCTTCTATTGTAGAAGCCTTAACAAATGCCATGCATCCAAACATCACCCCGCTTGCGTTTGTTTTGCTATCTGTTGGAATGACATGGATTTTTTTGTTTTCTCGTTTGGCAATCCATGTAGGAATATTCCATGCTTCTTCTTTCGCCTTGCGTTCAGCTTCCATTTTTTCACGGACTTCCTTGAAAATAACATCAGCTTTCCGCTCTGCATCTTGCTTAGACCACGCATCGACATAAGCGAACCCGTGCCCGTGACCTATGATAACATTTTTCTCAACGTTATCTAAATGCGATTCACAGCAATCTACGCCACCATAGACATAAACCGTATAAGTGAGTGGTTTTGCCGTCAACTCTTCGTTGTCCTCGTATTCTTCAACATCGGCATCGTACATCTTTGCGATTTTCTCTGCACGTCTACGGCTCTCGGTCAGAGTAATGATGTGATAATCCTCGTATTCACCGCTTGTCACTGCGTAAAGTTTTCTAGCCATACTTTCACCTATTCTGTTCAGCAATCCGATACCATGTCTGGCGGGTCACGCCAAGCTGCTTGGCGGCATCCGTGACCGTGAGAATACGCTTCTCCACCTGTTCGTGAAGAACGTCAAAGAGGTTGCGGTCATACTCAGTGGGTTTGCGGCCTTCCCTGTAATCGGGGCGTTGGCTGGCAATCTTCTTGCCCTCTCTAGTACGCTCAACAATCATGTCACGCTCAAACTCGGCGAATGCAAGCATCACCGTGCGAATAACCTTGCCGGTTGGGGAGTTGTTCATAACCCCCATATTCAGGATGTTCACTGAAACGCCCTTATCAATGAACTGGTCTATCAGTTCAAGACCATTCTTGGCGGAACGAGCAATACGGTCAAGCTTCGCCACGATCAGCGTGTCTCCCGGCTGGATTTCAGCCATCAGCTTGTCAAGTTCCGGTCGATGCAGCTTCGTGCCGGTATAAACATCCGAAAAGATTTTCTGCGCGCCGTTAGCTTTCAGAAGTTCCGACTGGGCTTCAAGACTGTTGCCGTCAATCGCTTGACCAGCGGAACTGACACGAGCGTAACCGTAAATCATTCAGAATCACTGTTCCTTTCATTCGGAAACATCTTCTTTGTATTTTTTAGCGCCTTTGCATCCATTTCTTCATTTGTAAGAACATATTCATTATCAAGGTAAGTCCGTGAACCTCTTGGAACTAAGACAACATCATACTTTAACACATCCGAAAACTTCAATAGGTTTTCATACGAAATCCTATTTCTACCAAGAACAGTCGATGCGACGTGTTTACTCTCATAATTGAGCTTTTCATTTAATTCTCCAACGCGAAGAGGGGAATTTTCAAGAATCCTTTTCAATGCTTTGTTTGCGTTCATTTTTATGTCCTCTCTTTCTGGCCTTATTATATCTCAAAAGAGAGACATTTGTCAAGACGTTTTTGAAATTTTGCAGTTTTACTATCAATAGGGTCACTTTTTCATCAACACTTTTTTGTGTTAGTTTACAGCTTGTATAATTATCGTGTTATCAAATTTTACTATAAATTTTCGCCCCGATTCTAACACGTTAAAGTGTCAAAACCGCTATCAAAAATGTACACTAAAACGTGTTTTAACGTACAAATTATACAAATTGGGCTGTTGACAACTATATACCAAGCGTCTATAATCTAAGACAGCAGAACACACGATGAATCAGCCAACAACGGTAGATTTATCCTTTGTGGCATAAAAAAATAGGCCGTCAGCCCCACCGACCAAAGTAGCACTGACGACCTATTCCACCACAAAACAGAAGCTGCGCAACCAAGGGCGCAGTCTCGGTTTCTGTCAATTATTATAGCAGAAGCAAACGACTTCTGCAATAGAAAGGAGCAAAAAACATGAAATTTCCCACAACAACCGAAGAATTTCTGAAAACCCTCGCCCGCGGCAAAGAGCCGACCAGCGAGGACAGGGAGTACGCAGAAGCGCTGGGCAAGCTGTCCGAACTGAACTACCGGGCAGGGTACGAAGCGGGAGCATCCAAAAATAAGGGCTGAGTTTTGTGCAAATCTACAAACTTTTAGATTTTGTACAGATACCAGTACTACATTAAGCGTTTGCGTAATTGACAAGTCACAACATATTGCGTATACTGGTTGCACCCACATGAAGGGAGGTGAGTTTATGTACAGTCCTTATCTCGAACGCCACAATCACACGTTCACTGTTGCGCTGACCGAACGGCAGTTCCAGTGGCTGAAAGCCTATTGCACCGAACACAAGGTTGCACAGGCCGCAGCCATCCGTGACACGTTCTTTGAGGTGCATCCCATCCCGGAGAGCGAAGAAAAAGAATAAGACGCTCGCTAAAGTTTGGCGACCACAGCGAACGTCTTATATGCTCAACAATGGAAATGGAGCCATTGCGCCCTTATTATAGCAAATTGGCTCAGTTTCCGCAAGCTATTTAAGGAGATTCTATGAACTATAGTATCACAACTAAGACCGAAATTCAACTGATCGAGGGTGTTAGCTGCTACGAAGAAAACGGAGTGGCTTACATCCGGCTGGAAGATGCTGCTCGTGGACTTGGCTTTACTCAAGAGAAAAATGGAGTTGAATACGTCAAATGGGAACGTGTTGAAGAATATATTCGTAGCTTCGCAAATTCCCCACTTGTGGGGAAAAGACCTGAATACATCCCCGAAAACATATTTTACCGCCTTTGCATGAAGGCCAATAACGAGACGGCGCAGAAGTTTCAGGCGCTTGTATGTGATGTGATTCTTCCCGAACTTCGCAAGCGTGGTTATGTTGCTCTTTATCCGAATGGACAGCCGAGCAGCTTGCAGATTTTGAACATGATGGTTCAGGCTGTAAACGAACAGGCTGCACGAAGCGCAGAAACCGAAAAGCGTGTGGATGCCATTGAATCCAGTTTTAACAATATGTGCTCGATTATGACTATCAGCGTCAAAGGCGATGCACGAAAGGTCTGTCAGCGCACGTTGAATGCCATTGCAACCAAGCGTGGCGGTGGTACGGCATACGCAGACGTATGGAATGAAGTCTACGATGAAATGAAGGAGAACGGATTCGATGTTCGCCGCCGTTTGGATAACCGCAAGAAGGATGCCGCATCTAAGGGCATGAGCAAGACTTTTGTTCGAAAAATCAACGCTGTTGACATCATCTTCGACAGCAAAGACAAGAAAATGGAATCTGCGTTCATTAACTCCGTGCGCCGTTTGGCAGCGGCCACAAACGTAAAGTTTGAGATCAAGGAAGAAAAGCAGTCCGCATAATACATAACAGCCAATAAGAAAAGCCAGTGGTTAGAGAACATCTAGCCGCTGGCTTTTTGTGTTATGGGTCAATCCTGCAAAGCAATGACTTCGTAGGAGCTATATCCAACAAACCCGGACGATGGGTAAAGTTCAAATGTTGTTGTTTGCCCAGACGGAAGTGCATCGGTTATGTATGTGCAATCGCCACCCACAGGGACTTCGTTTCCTTCGGTGTCTTTCATTTTATAAATGACGATAACTTTTATCCAGTTGCTCGTGAACTGGCTATTATTTGTAATTTGACCTGTGTAACGCAGATCGTACCCAGAGCCGCGTTTAGAAACATTGGTGACGGAAAGTTCACCAGCACGAATAGCCTGATTGGATGCGCTCGCTTTGTGGAAATTCCGCTCATTTGCAGTAATAGTGTATTCCATTCTGGTTGGAGTAATGCCTTCGGAATCAAACGACACATATCCAGCGTACCAATAAGAGTCTCCCTCTGCAATCCAGTCAAGGGTTTGTTCATCGGTTTTTAATACTGAACCGTCAGAACCGAAAACAGAAGCCTTTAGAGATACAAAATCAACGGCGTAATCGGGGTATGTATTCTCAACCAGTACGGCGTAGTAGACATAGTATCTCGTTTTTCCGTATTCGTACTTGGTTTCAAGGTGACTATGAGATTCCTTAATTTTAACAGTTCCTTCTTCGTTAGTTTCTTCTAGTTGAGCAGGGGATGCAATCTCATCCGGCTTTTCGACAGCTATCGCACATAAAGGCGACATTAAAAGTACGGCCGCTACCAGAGCTGCCGCAATGATTCTCTTTCTCATTTTTGATTCTTCCTTTCTTTGGTCAGAATTTTATATAGCGTTTGAAATACCATGTGCCATAAGATACACGCCAAAAGCCAAAAGAGCGGCGCCCACAATGATGCCCCATATTGAAGCGGCAATCTTTTCGTTATTTTCTCTCTTTTCTTTATTTTTGTCATTCTTTTGGTTCATTGCAAATTCCTCCCTTTATTCAACTGGCGTTAGCAAGACTTCCGCGCTAATCGAAAGTTCGATATGGTAGCCGTCTTTAACGGTAACATTCTGCTTTTCGCCAGCTTTTTCAAATTTCAGTACATCGCTCACATCGTCAGAATTTGCATCAGACACCACAAATACTGTAGCTTCTTTGTTTCGATTCTCAACTTCGTATATGCCAGCCGGAACCATGTACCAGATATATTTATAACCACTTTTGTTCGTTTCTTCTTTTCCGTAATCGCCAAGAACTTCATCAATTAGAATAAAAGAGTCGTCCTCTTTTACAGGTTCTTCCGAAGTAGCAGACGAACTTTCGGATTCTGCCTTTACAGATGATGCAATAGATGATGTTGACTTTTCGCTTTCAGAGCTAGCCGCAGTATCTGTTTTGTTACGAGGGCTTACCAAATCCATAATAAAAGCCAATACGAACATTACCATAAGGATTTTGAACCACAGCCGCTTATAAGCTGGCTTTGGCGGTGTATTCTCTCCACCACACTGCGGACAGGTTTTAGCGGTAGCCGCTATCCTTGCGCCGCAGTGTTTACACTTTACGAGTTTTGCCATTTTACAATGCCCCTTTCTTACGGTCAAGTATAGCACAGATTAGACCGGGAGAGGGGTCTTTTTTTATTTTTTGGAATTTTTGGAGACTTGCACAATCAGATAGGTGTCGTTTTGTGAAGGTGGGGGAGCCTTTTTTATTTTTTCGGTGGTTGAGAGACTGACCGGGCGGGGCTGGGCGGCGGCTGTATACCCCGCCGGTGGAGACCCCAGCACCACAGCGCACCCGGACGGCCTGCACATCACAGGCAGCATTGCAGGCCGTGCAAGAACCAGGGCGGTGCGCACACGCCTGGACGCTGGACACGCTGCACCGGTCTGCACTCAATACCAGACAGACCGCGCCGGGACAATCGGACAGGGCGCGGGGCGCTGGACTGCCTGCGCATTGTGTCCGAAACTGTGCAGATTTGGACACAGCGCAGCGGTTCAAAAATATATCTCATTTTTGAATACATTTGTTGCGCGTGCAACGGAAAACCCCTTTACAGTGTCTCAAAAGTGTGATATTATAATGTCACAAGAATGAGACACAACATCACCACAAAACAGGAGGACAAAACCATGAAAAAGTATTACCACGTTATCACCGAACGAAACGACGAATACATCTCGGCCGTTGCGATTGCCGAAAACATCGAAACCGTAAAGGCCCACTTTGCAGGTCAGAACGTCCGTGAGATTATCGAACTTAACACCGCACAGGTCAACACCATTTCCGCAGCGGCTGCAACAACCATCATTGACCTTACCGCAGAACAGCCCCAGACTGTCACCCCTGATTATACCGCACTCGCTGATACCATCCGCACCGAACTCAACGCCCGCCACGACCGCAGCGCGTGGGATAAAGCCGTTACGCTGTACGCTCTCGACCTGCTGGAGGATGTGCAGGAGGGCGCGGACAATATGGAGCGTTTGCCCCTTGACGGTGCAGAGCTTGAGCGGTGGGCGCTCAACGGTGCAAGCTGCTGGGAGCAGTACAGCAACGGCGGCTGCTCCATCTGCTACAATGCCGATATCGCCGCCCGCGTCTGCACTCCGTCCGAACTCAAGCGCACCGATAACGGAATGAACGCCCCCAACAGCCGGGAATCGTGGCTTGATGTGCAAGCCCGCGCACTGTATCAAGCTTGCAACCGTATCCGCACCATCTGCCGCACCAACGGCCTGTATTGCAAGGAGGCCTAAACCATGAAAATAAGAAGAACCATGCGAGATATTAAATCCCAGTATCCGACCATTATCCAAGTGAGCTATTGTGATGCGCAGAATATGTTGTGCATGGACGACCCCGCCGCCTATACTGCCGGTGTGTATGGATGGAACGCCGATATTTACCCTATCACCTCAGGCGTTGCAATCTGCACCGGGTACCGGCCTTTTGGTAACATCAAGCCCGACCGCGAAACGGTCAGCCGTTACGAAAAACGGGCGCGGGAAATGCGCCGGGATTTGTGGAACGTTGAAGAGCTGGCAAAGCGCCTGCACAACTTGCAAGTGGAATTTGTTCGGGAGGTGTGCAACGCATGATTACATTGGATTTTTCGCAGTGGGCCGCCCTCTGGTATGTGGGCGGCATGATTTCCGGCTTTCTTCTCTGTCTGGTCTGGCTCAACGACCGGGCGGAGCAGTAAGGAGGGGAGACAATGACAAAAGCATTTCGTGCATAGCTGCTTAAAGCTGGCGCATTAGATACTGTAAAATATCGGTATGCTGTATATCACGGCCACGCCTACGACGTTATCAAACGGATTAAAAAAGCCGAAATCCGGTCTTGGAACGCCGAAAACGACGAATATTGGCAATCCGTTGAATACATTTGTTATTAAATGAGGTGCAAAAAATGACGGCATTTGAAGAAAAAGTGAACGCATACCGCGAAAACAAGCGGTTAATTGAAGAGTTAGAAGCAATGAACGACGCTGTAAAGGCTGAAATCATCGACATGATGCACGGCGCGCCGGAAATGGTACAGGGCACGGCAAAAGCCATTTATAAGGATGTGCAGAGCATCCGACTTGATAGCAAGCTTTTACAGGCCGTGCACCCGGATATTTATGCTGAGTGCAGCAAGCGCACCACATACAAGCGGTTTAGCGTGGTATGATGGAGGGTTTAACAATGATTTATCCTGATAAAGTATATATCCCTGTTGTGCGTGGGTGCAGCGTGTGGAGAGTTGTAGAGATCGACACGGCAAAAGCCAAAAAGACGCCCAGCTATATCGTACCTGGATATATTCAATATAACGGCGGTTTATACAGCGCTTGCAATGTCTTTTTGTCCGCCGCTGATGCGTGGGACTGGATTTACCTTTTTCGCGGCTATTGCGGCGAAATATACACCGCCGCCGAAATCGGCAGCATTCAGGAGGTGAACGCAAAATGATATTATCTTGCATCCTGTTTTTCTTCTGGTTTTTCTCTGCACTCTTTAAAGCCAGCAAATAAGCCACCCGGACACTTTAGCGGGGCTGCACCGTAAAGCAACCCCGCCCCAGCCCAAAAGGGCGAAAAATATTTTGCAAGTCCTGTTTTTGGGGCCTGCAATATGATATACTATAAAAAAGGGCAAAAGCCCAGAAAGAAAGGCATTATCATGAAAACTTACACTGAGCACGAAATCAACGGTTTGAGCATTTACGTGGACGATGAGACCGGAAAAGTACATCATGCAGTAAATTGGGACAGCGCAAATCAGACAACGCTTTATCCATACGCCTATAACACCCGCTCCCGTGTATGGGATAATGTCAGCGGAGATTATACGCTGGCAGGATTGAAGCGCACAAAGCGTTTAATTGAATGGCATTAATAAAATCTCCACCCGGTCAGCAATGGCCGGGCTTTTCTTTTGCCTTGCATCCGCTGAGGGTGCAGGGCTTTTGTTTTGTTCTGTTGCAATACAGCCCCATACAAACGTTTACAGCGGCTTTTGTATCGTCAATGCAGTTATACCGCCCACGCTGCAAAACGGATTACAGGGCTTTACAGGGGCTTTTCATGTGATTTGCCCCATTCTACCGCCGCAAATAACAGACAGACACAAGCGGCTATAATGCCGCCTGTGCCACGTTGGAGCGTATCACAGCGCCGCAGCACCTCCAGCGCGTACCAGATACCACCGCCACACCGGACGCTGTACAGGTCAGCACAGCCGCCTATTATAATAAGGTATATAAGGGCGCAGCGGCGTCCTCCTGTTATGGATCCATGCCAGACGGCGCAACATACCGCAGACCATGCCAGCCCGGCGGCAGGGGCACGGCGGGCGGAGCGGAACCATTGGCGGCTCTCGCCGCATCTCTTTCGGGCTTTCGCCCGATATCCAATAGAAGTCAGCAATAGTCGTAAAGTTCCGGCTGGAATAGTCGTAATAGCTTCTGAAATAGTCGTAGCCAATAGTCGTAGTTTCTTTAATAAAATAGTCGTGGAATAGTCGCAAAGTCGTCAGATGACTATCTTTTGAAAGTCCTATATATCGTATAGTAACGAACAGTTTGCCGATAGTCGCAGAGTAATAGTCGTAGCGTTTTCTTGTGAGCCTTCGTCAAATAGTCATGTATTTTTTGTGTAAAATAGTCGTTTGCCTTTTAGGAAAAGAGATGTGCGATAGTCGCTAAGTCATCAGACCACACAAAAAATCAACGCGTGTCAAGACATCTGTCAATTTTAATCCCAATCACATTACCTCAAAATGTTTAATCATCGTACTTATTATAATAGTCGCATATAATTGCTCAATCTTTTTAACTATTATTCTGCTGCAATAGTCGTATCATCCGATTCGGTTCGTTTTTCTCCGATTTAATTGCCGACAACTACAATCATATCATACCAACCAACTAGGATTATCCATCCAGCAAATACCTCAATACTTTTAACTATCAAATAAGACTATTCGGCTGGTCAGACGCTTTCAATCTGCAATCAGCTGCTCATACGTATATGCAACAAAATTACATATTCAACCGACCATAAAATGAAGTCAATTCTCCATGTGCAATAGTCGCAGACCATCCACCAGTCCAAATCTCACACCAGCTCTCGCTTACGGTCTACTCTGCTGGCTAACGGTGTAGCTTTGGAGATAGAGGGTTATAGGGAGAAAGAACCTTTCGCAAGACGTTTGGTTGTCATTTTCAGTTGTCGCAGTTGTCGCACCATTTTGGCGTGGGGGCCTCAAACAATTTATTTGTTTGAGGGGGGGGGGAGTTAGGGGGATTATAGGGGGTAATAGGGGTTGTAGGGGAAAGAGGGGGAAGAAAGGGGGGAAGATTGGTATACCATGATACCAACGCATACCATTCGTATCAACTGGTACGATTCGTATCGCTTGGTATGCAATAATCGCATCCATTTCGTATCAATCAACCCTGAGATTAGACGAATAATCGCTGGCATCCGCCCATCTGGCTGCTATCATCGCTGGAAAGGCGTGTAGGAGCCTGTCTGCCGCGTTTTTTCGATTGGCACGATAACTTTCACGTCTGACCCCCGAAAAGCTGTTCTCCACGCTTCTGCATTGGGCTGGTTATGTGGTCTAGTTTGAGATATACCATCAGCATCAACGGAGAACCGTCTACGAGCGTCTGTGGCACGTTTTCGCTGTTAAGTCGATAAAGTTATCGCCTAGCATCCAAAACGTCTTAAAACAGGCTTTCTCGTGGAGTTGGCAAAAAAACAAAAAGCTGTCATTGCTGACAGCCCATGCGCTTAGAGTTTGCATTCGCTTTCAATGCCGCAAGACCACGTTGGACGAATGAACCAGATAGGTCACGCCGTCAATCTTTACTTGAAGCTGGTCGCCCTCGTAATCGTCCCAACTGTTCAGCTTGCCCTCGACAATCGTTCCATCGGGCATTTTCAGTTGTGCCCATGAGTAGCTATACATCAGGTCTACCACCTGTTTGTTGCATCCAGTCATCAGCATAATGCCCGACAGAGCGGATACACATACGGTCAAAATCTTTTTCATGGTCGTTCTCCTTTCGTTACATCCACACGCATTCTTTGAACTGCTGTGTTTCCATCTGGAACGTGATGTCCAGTGAACCCACGTTGCCCTCTTTGTTCTTCTCAAGCGCAAAGTGATAATGCTGCTCCGGCCGCTTTTTCGTTGTCACGTTCTGCGCCAGCAGGATGATTGCATCTGCGTCCTGCTCGATTTGCCCGGATTCTCGCAGGTCTGCGGCGGTCGGGGGGATACCCGCTCTTGCGGTCTCTCGATTGAGCTGTGCAAGTGCGACCACCAGCGTTCCTGTGGACTGTGCAAACTCATGCAGTGCCATGCTAATCTCCGTGACAGCATTGTATCGGTCTTTCGCTCCAGCTTGATGAATGAGCTGCAAATAGTCGATGAAAACCACTTTGGCTTGCATCCTGATGGACTGTGTTCTAATCCATCCAACGCCTTTACCAGCGGCAGAACGGACGAACAGCGGATATTTCTTGATGGCTGCCAATCGGTCAAGCTCGTCAATGCTGACTGTCTTGTTTTTAACCGTGTGCAGCGGTACGCCTAGCTGGTTTGCGATGATACGAGCATAGAGCGTGTCCGGGTCGGTCTCTAGGCTGAAATACGCCACCTTGCGTCCGTTCTTGGTTATTTCACAGGCAAGTTGCAGGGACAGAGCGGTCTTACCAGCAGACGGTCTGCCGCCGATCACAACGAAGTTGCCCGGCACAAGATGCAAGTTGTTATCCAGCACTCTAAGCCCTGTGCTGATATACTCCGGCTTATCATCCAGCTTGCGGATGTAGTTGTCTATGCCGTCACACATCGGAATGAAATCGCTTCTCTCGTTGTGTAGGTTGATAGCTTCACCTAGCTGCTCATAGATGCCTGCCAGGTCTGCGTACCTGGTCGAACCATCAACGATCTTGAACGCAATCTCTCTTGCTCTGGACAATGCTGCCTGTTCCTTGACGATTCCAGCCCATCCAAGCATCATTTCATGGGTGACATTGCGGATGAACTCTGCACCGAAGGCATCCAGACACTCACCCATTGCTTTCTTGCAGTTATCGTACCGCCCCATGACTTCTACCGGGTTCCACTTGTCGTTGCGTTCCCAATATTCACGAATGGAGGCGAATGTATCACGCAGTTCAGGGCAGAAATCGTCGATTTTAAGGTCTTGCAGCACATCGGCGTATTCCGAAAACGTGAGGACTGCTCCCAGCAGGATGTATTGGGTCTGATTTTCAATATTCACCGCAGAAATTCTCCCTCGTCAGGTAATTCAGCCATTGTCTGCTGATAGCCACCGTTCCAATCCTTCACGTTACGCATCCAGTTCCGTGCAGCAGCTTTCCAGTCCTTCATGGGTGCCTTGCCGACCTTCCAGCCATTTGCCGTGAAGTGGTCAACAAACCGCTCTGCTTCTAGTCCGCCGTATCCCTTTTCGGAAAAGTAGGATTTAGCTTGTTCGGCAGTCGGTGCTTTGAAACGTTTTACTTCGTTGGCATTTTTCTTTTCACATTTTTCTTTTTTATCAGATTCAGATACAGAATCAGATACAGATAAGGCATCGTTTGCATTCATTTGCATATTTTGCATACCAACGTATGCGTTTGCATCATTGGTATGCGTTTGTATGCACTTGCATTTTTCATCGTTTCAACGCTTATTTGCACTCCGTCTGTTTTTCTCAATTCGCTCCTGTCTTTTCTGTGCATTCATATCGTCGAACGCTTTTACGACTTTCCAGAGCATCCGCATAGCACGGTCGTTGTCGTATGCTGGCTCAAGTCCAGTCTCAACATACCGCGCGTAGTTGCGGATGAATGCTCCAAATTCCTCGTCTGCCAGCTCGTCCATCGCATGGACGTGTTCCAGCAAAAGAATTATTGATGTTCTCGGTTTGTGTTCCTGCTCCATACTTAATCCTCTTTGTAGCGTTTGTTCCATGCTTCGATAGCGTCTTTGCGTCCATCGTGGATAATTTCAATCTCTCCACTATCGTTCATTTTGAACTCGATTTGATAGCATCTATCAGGAATTGTGGCTTTGCATTTAGAGCATCGGATATTAAATTCATACCCTCGCAGAAGGTTGCATGAAGATGCAGTATTAACGGAAAATACAGCTTTTCCACCGCAAAACGGGCATCTCTTAAGTTCTTCCATCTTTAATCCTCCTTTGGCTCTTCTGGCGCATACGTCCAGTGCGTTACAATGTACCAATCATCGTGTTCCAGTGGGTCGTTAAACTCGTCTCTCCACGCCTTTTTTCCGAATGCTGGCGCATAGAAGCCAAGTCTCATGTACCGCTCATAGTCGTTTTCGTTTTGGTAAATGTGTTTTACCATCAAAATCAGCATCGGAGCATCTGACGGCGGCAACTCGTCTAGCACGGAATGCCATACATACTTGTCCATGTCCATCACCTCATACCATCGGAAACGCCATCCAATGCGTCACCGTTACATCTTTCGGCAGTCTCTCACCTATCTCATCCCAGAACTGACCGTCTGCGTAACAGCCAAGAAAGTACGCTGTCGGCGAGATTGCTTGCAATATTTTTCCATCTTTATCACGCCACGTTGTCTTAGTCGCAAGCAACAAAAGCTACGTTCTCTCTCGTGGCTGTTCGCTTGCTGGATGCCAAAGTGTGTTAGCCATGCGCGTTCTCCATTTTCGCTCCACAGTTCGGGCAGTAGTCCCAACGTGTGTGATGATTTTTTGTGTGGCATCCGCTACACTCGAATCTTGTGAACGTATCGTCCTGTACAATCCATTCAGCGGTACGCTCTAAGGCTGTTGGGGCATCTTCCACAACGTCAATGGCATCACCAATACCGCAGGCACGGCATTTAACTCCATTGTAGTTTTCGCAGCCATCGCAATAAGCTTTCCGGATTCTTTTAATAAGTGCGCTTCGTTCAAGGTATTCTGGATAATTAGCCATTGTTTTTCACCTCGATTGTTGGCGCAGTGTCGATGTAATCAAGCACATCATCAAGCGCATATCCCATGTAGGCGTACTCGACAGTAAACTCTTGCTCTAATTCCTGCATCCATTCTTCAATGCGCTTCCGTAGTGCATTAGCATCAATCGGTCGTCTGGCTTCCATCGCCCTTTCTCCTCTCAATCTCATTACAAACCGCCTTGTAAAACGCATCCCACGTCTCATAGTCGCAGGAATCGCCAAAGTCAAAACCAGTCCGCTTGCATTCTGCAATGTCACGTTCAAAACAATCCAACGTCTTGTCTGTCAGTTCCGGCAGGAGTGGTGTGATGTATCCGCAAACAAAGCTAGGCATATATGACCGTCTGCCCAAGCAGTAGCGGACAGCGCAGTTGCAGACTGCACCGAAATCGTCATTGGTTGGGTCTACCGTGCCTTTTGTCGCATCCGACTTCAAATCGTTCACGCTGCATTGAAGGGCTTCTGCGAATTTTGCCAGCCTCGTTTCTTTCTTCACGCCACGCTTTTGCTTTTCAACGGCACTTACATACGCATTGGTTGTTCCAATCATCCTTGCAACATCTTTCTGCGTGATGCCAAGTTCAAGCCTGCGTTTCTTGATTTTCTCCCCTGTTGTCATTTTTATACTCCCGCCTTGTACATCGTATATAAGACCACAAATCCAATCAAAAAAGTAAAAATGTGGAGAATTGCATCCGCAAGAACCTTTATCTTTTCATCGGAAATTTCGTTCAACAATATATCCCATATCAAAATTTTTTCAATGAGATATGCTATCCCACATATAAATGTTCCAACCAGAAAAGAAGCTAAAACCACAATCAACGCATTTCCAAGATTACTCATTCTCTTTTTTCTCCCATTCCTTGCATCCACGTTCGTCCCACACGAAGTCTGCAACGTATTCTGACTGGTCGTTCACACACACGCCCTCCGGCTCTGCGTACCATTTGCAAGAGCCACAGGACGGCTCAGATTTGTTCTTACAGGATTCTGCCGTGCATCGGATAGCTTTGCCAGCGGAGAACTGCTTGATGCCCATGCAAGAGCAATGTTCGGTGGTGCAGTAAATCATTCTTGCTTCCTCCAACCAATAAACTCACACAGGCCGATGGTCTGCATGTCGCATCTGTGTGTGTATTTGACTGTCGGCAGGCTAAAGCCCGTTAAATTGTTGCAAATAGTCTCAAGGCCAAAAAGTTCGTCAAACGCATTGTCAGGAATTTTTGCATCTTTTGCATTGTAGATAATCGCTCCACACTGCTTACAACGCCATACAGAACATCTTGTCATTGTCTCTGCCCTCTCTTTCCTCTGTTGAACCGCCCGATCACTCGCTTATACTCTGCATAGCACTCCGGGCACAGGTCGCCTGTGTCCCTGCGCCACGCCCAGTCCTTGAAGTATTCGTCAGGGTTCATCATCCTGCCGCCCAGAACCGCTCCGCAGCGGTCACATACTCGCTTGTGGTAGATTCCTCTGTCAGTTTGCATTAGTTGTCACCTCAAACCCTGTCCAAACAATTTGCTTTCGAGCAATCAGAACAATCGCCAGTGCATTTTATTGCTTCATCTTGATATTTTTTCTGGTAATATTCGTCCCAAAACTTCCTCTTACTTTCACGGTCACGCAGATATGTGTCAAAATCTCCACGACAACGCCTGTATTCCAGAAACTCTTTCCCCCTTCTTCCAAGGGTGCGGTATAAATAGTAGATTTTGGAAATCATATCAAACGTAAGTTTTACGAAAAAGTAAGCGACATAGAACATACCAGCACATCCCGCAACGCAGAACGATACATCCTTTGCGGTTTCGTAGATATTAGCAAACATTATTTATCCTCCCCCAACATCCTTAAACAGGATTTCTTTGTTGGCTTTCCAGTCTTTGATTTTGCACGGAATGTCCGTGCCGGGCACAGTCTTTTTCAGCCCATCCATCTGCCAGACGTTCCATGAGATGATGTCTGCGATGCAGTCAAGGGACATAGGCATACAGCCGATTTCCAACCTTTTAGCATCAAACCGATACCTGAAATTCTCAATCAGTGTCAGGAACAGGTTGCATCTTGCCAGCAAGAGGTTGTCTCCCTGCCACTCATAGCCGTATGTCGATGCGTAGGCGTTGATTGCCCAACACATCCACATATCGTAGTCATGGAACTGCTCTGCCAGAACATTCAGCTTCCTATCCAGCAGACCGATTCTGTCCGGCACGGCAATCATCTGCCCTGTTGTGGTATCGTATCGGCTTGTGAGAAACGGTGCTTCTCCACAGGTGACTTCAAGACAAGTCTTGTTGATGTACTCCTTCCAGTCCTCGCCCTTCAGGTCGTTTTCTGTAACGTCTGCCATCTTCTTGCAAACCCAAGTCGGCGTAAACACCTCTGCTTTTTTGCTGGTGCGCTTCTTCTGGTCTGCCAGCCGTTTTTGCACACGAGGGACAAGCTGAACCTTGTCCAACTGTTCCAGTGTGATTTCATCTTCAAAGCCCACGCCTACTTCAGGCGGCGGGTCTGTCGCCCAGATGATGTTCTTTCCTGTCGTGTGGTCTTGCAAGAGGACAGGCAGGAACGTGCGTAGGCAAGGGTCGGAAAAATCAATCAAAGTTCCCATTTGTCAGCCCTCACCATGATTGTGTTCTTCTCTTTCAGCCAGTCCTTGACGCAATGAAAGCAATGCTCACGGTTCTGGCAACGCTCCGGGTCACGATGTTTGATAAGTTCGCAGATGCCCCGCGTAAAGTTTTCTGTAATATCTTCGTCCGTCATGGAACGGATAAAATCGCCGTTAGTCATGTTCCACCACCTCTCTGTACTCCACGTCAATCCCTTTCGGTAAAGCCGTCTGGTACTTCTGAGCCAACTGCTCTGCGCTCTGGGCATCGCCCAACGGCTGTTCAGGCGGCGCAACGGTTACTTCTACGTTGTCACGCATACCAAAGTAGTTCTTGGCTCGGAAAATCCACTCTGCCGGGTTTTCTTGACCATACATACCGTTGTACGCCCACATGGACTGCATTTGCAGAATCAGTTTCAGGATGTACTTCTGCTGCAAGCTATCGTCACGGCGTTTGCCCGCCATAATCTGCTTCAGGCTTACCCATTCAATGCCTAGAACCAGCGCAATCCATTCCACCACAGGGGAGATTCTAGCTTCGATGCAAGCGTCAAAGAAGAAGTCAAGGCGTTGCTGCACTTCAATCGGGTTGTTCATGTCCACGCTCGGAAGGTCGCCAAAATACTTTGCTGCAATCATGCCGATGACCTTCTTGTCCTCTTCGTCACCGATTCTCGACTGCAAATCGCCTGTATTCAGCATCTTAGACCTCGTGATCGCTAACTCCTGTTGTTCTTTCACCTTTTTACTCACCTGTGAGCGGATAGATTTCCGCTTGTTAAGCATCTGTTGTTTCTTCTTCTCACGCTCTTTTTCGCGCTTCGCAGCGGCTTCCTCTTTCGCTTTTTGCGCCCGCTTCTCACGCTTTTTCTTTTCGGCTTCGGTCAGCGGCGGTCTGCCACGGCCACGCTTCGGGGGTGTTGCCATGTATCAGACCTCCTTTGGCGGTTCAGGAAGATACGCCCAATGAGTTACATCTCCAAGTACAATGCACTCGTCGTCTTCCCATAATCCGTCATAAGATAAAAATGCAATTTCAATGCCGAACTTTTCTCTTTTTACGAGAACTTCTTTGTCTTTTTCGGGTAAAACTTTCTTGGTATCAAACCATATATTGGCGGGCTCAGATTTTTCCAATACGTTGGCTAAATCTAAAAACACATCTCCAATGCTGCTTCTGATTTGTCCTTGTAAGTATGCGATGAAGTTTTTGCTATCCAAAAACGGCTTCGCTTCATTCTTTTTGTCAATACCAACAGTTTTCCACGCCGCAATAATTGGCTCAACATCAACCAGCTTCACTTTCTCACCTCTTCATCTTCGTTTCGATGCTGTCCAGCTTCCATGCAATCTGCCAGATGGAACAGCAGTTGTCCAACTGTCGCCACCAAGCGCACTTTTCTTTTTCGCAGACGCACCGCCCAAGCGGATTGCTGGTCATCTTCATCGGGCAGTAAAGTTCGTTTTCCATCAGTCATTTCCTTTCTTTGCAAAAGGATTATACTCACTAGGGTCTGCCTTATTCGCCCATTCAACCCACTTAACGACTTTCTTTCGCAGTTCATCATCAAGTAAAAACGGCTCACGAATCAAAATAATCTTTGGATTCTTCTTCATGATGTCTGCATTGGTCTTGATTTCATCATAATCAATCGAGCCATGAAACATCTTGCTACGAACCTTGTCGCCTCGACTTGAGATATGACGAGTGAACGATTCCTCACGAAACCTAAATTTTTCGGTCAGATGCGGATTGAGTTTCAAATCGTACTCCTGAATGTACCCAATTTTCATAATGAACTACCTCCACCCCATCACAACAGCCGTACAAACGACCAGACACGCGTTGATGAACAGCCAGACAAGCATTGCTTGACGTTCTTCAAACAGGTTGTCTACCATGCCTTTGATTGTCCGTTCGGACTGAACTACCACTGCCAGCAGGGCTAGGCAGACCAGCCAGCGAGTTGCAAATTCAAACATTGTTAGCTCCACCTTTCTCTCAGCTCTTTTTCGACCTGCTCTGACTTTGCGGTGATGTAATCTGCAAACTCGTCAGGGGTCATGTCCTCTTCTTTGAACTTGCCGACCATCTCCCAGTACCTGTCACCAATGCGGATGATTTTCTGCACCTGTTCATCGGTCAGGTCTGCATCGCACCGAATGTTCTGAATCAGTGCGCCCCATGTGGCGGCGATGCCATCCAGAGCCATGCGAAAGCCGTACAACTGATTTTGCCGTGCGATTTTGCGGAGGTTGGTCGGCTTGACCTGTTTGCCGCACAGTGGGCAGTTTCCAAATTTATTCATCTGACTGCTCACTTCTGTTCTCCTTTCAACCAGTCGTCCAGCTTTGCCATGCAAGAGGGGCAAAGAACGATTAACTCTTCAACATACGGAACCCGAATTCTTTTTCCTTCTTCGTCTGCGCTCACTTTTTGAATCCCGTTCCCATAGATGAAATCGTATTTGAAGTCGTATGTTTCACCGCAACGGTCACATTTCACGATCATTCTCTTTCTCCAATCTCTTTAGCAGCCCATCCACGTCATACCGCCAATGGACACGCAGCCTTTTTGCTTTGACCTCTATCCCCTCTTGCTCTGCCCACTGCCAAGGGATGCTCTTCCTGCTCTCGTTGTAACGGAACGCCAGAACCTTGCTGGCAGGGATTGCAAAGGTGCGGTTGACCGCCCTGTAATTGACTATAACATGGGCTGTCTGACCGCTGTACCCCATCGCATCCACCATGTCAGTAATGTGCTTTTCTTTGCGGTACTTGCACTTTTCCTTGTCATACTTGCCGAACACCTTTTCCAGAGGGATAGAGGGCGTTTCGATGGTTTTCAGCTCAAACAGGTGGTTCATCGGGTATCGGTACACAAGGAAGTCACAAATGTTGTCGATGGAAAAGGACAGGTTCTCGTTACCGCCGTAGTAGGTGGCAGCGCTGTCTTTCAGCCGGTAGCACCACGCATCGGATGGGACGGATGACTTGAAGTCCGCTTCAAACTGCTTTCCGGTGTTCATAAATCAGCCCGTCCATCGTTTTCTTCTCCATGTGTATGGATAAACATAAAGCATTCCTCTCTTAATCATTCTTTCTGTCATCTGTTTTGCCAGCTCAAGGGATGACGCTCTGGGTGCGAAAATCTGTTCCGGGTATTTGATTTCCACCATCAATCCGTTTCGGATAATAGATTTTTCGCACGGATACTTGTAACCGTCTTTCAGGATATAGCCAACCACTTTCTTGCCCGTATGCGGCTTGAACCCATACCAAATGCAAGAAAGCGGGCTACTTTCAAACGGAACCAAAATCCGTTTATCCGAATCGAACCTGCAATGGCTATCTAAAACAGATGCGATGTGTTTCATCGTTTTCTTTGATGGGTTTCTCATCCTCTTTCACCTCTAAATTCACTTCCGAGAAACCGCTTCTTGCCACGTTCCCGGTGCTTGTCCTCATAATCACGGTGGTACACGCTCTGGCTGTGGTTCAGCTCATACACGAAAGCCTTGCGTTCCTCGAAGTCTTTCTTCTCTGCCTTGTACTTCTCGCAAGTGTCGTGGCAGGCTTGGTAGCGCGATGTGCAATTGAGACAACAGGTAATCATTGTTTTACCCCCACTGTTCGGCCATTGCTTTTGCAATGCCTGGATAAGTTTTACTTCGTTCTTTTGCATGGCCACTTCCAAGCTGCCATATCCTGGTTCTTTCTTTAACTGAAAGAGACATCATGTCTTCATATACATTGTCGGTTTCGGTTAGCCCGGGAAGATTTTTTAACCACAAGCAGGTCTTCTTTTGCTCCGGATGCCCAAATTGCCAGGGATTGATAATTTGATCCGGCTTTCGGTATAGTGTGGACATCACACACACGGGGTTTTCGATCGCAATTCGCTGAATATCAGTTTCTGCAAACTTCATGAAAAATGCAGCAGCTTCAAAGCGCAAGCTGAGCGGCTTTTTTCCCTCTGTGAACCACCGTGCACCAGAAACAGCAAGGTGCGTGCAGGGTGGGTGTGCAATGAGCAAATCCCACTTGCCAACGTCATGCGTTACACCGTCCATCGTCACGACTTGCCCACCTTCCAAAGCCTTGAGCGCATCTCCGAGAATATGCCACTCAGGATGCCCACCGGACGGTTCCTGAATATCACAGGAGTAGGCTTCGTGCCCACGGGCGCGAAACGCTTTGCAGACCTCCTGCGATTCCTCACAGGCAACTAAAACTTTCATCTTTCCAAACGCCCGTCCAGCCGGATAGCGCAGCTCTTATATAAGGTAGGCGGTCAGTCTGCTTGTTGGAATCTTTTCAATTCTTCTTTCAAGCATATATTGTCGCTAATATCCAGTGTTCCGTCGTTACTACTTGTGAGAAAATCGAGAAGAGCTTCCCTTGCTCGGCATCTGTCTAAAACGTCATCAACGCACTCTCCGTTGTATTCGCCAATGCAGAAAAGTTCATTTTTGCAATCGCTCATTTTGACCGTAATGCAAGACGAGAAATCTTCTTTTAGCTTGGGAAAAATAATTCTCGTAATTGCATCTGCGTTGAGGTAGCACCCATTGGTAGTCCGAATCAGTTTCATTCTTTTATCTCGCTTTCTCGAAATATTGCGTTAATTCGTTATTTTTAGAACGGTAAATCATCTGCGTTGCCCTCAATCACGGCGAAATCGCCAGTGTCAGGAGCGGAGCCAGACGCACCAGCCAGCGTTTTCTTCGGTCTGACCTCATAATCGCCGGAACGAATCTTGTCCACGCTGGTGAATCGGTCAACGACAAGTTTCGTCTTGATGTTGCCATCGTTGCCCATGTACTCTTCCTCACGGAGAACCACACCGACCAGCTTGCCACGCAGGGTCTTTTCATCGTTGTTGAACTTGTAGCCGGGATTGGACTGCTCCACAGCGGTGATAAAGCCCTTGAAGAAGGGCAGCGCCTTCTCTTTGTAGCTCTTGATGGTTTTGCCACCCCATGCCCATTCGCCCGGATTCAGCTTGCCGCGCTCGATAAGGGAAGCGGTCTGCTCACGCCAGTAGCCCTTGAACTCGCCCTCTGCGACTTCCCACTCGATGTTCAGACGCTCCTTTGCGGGTTCGTCCGTTGCCTTGCAGATACCGGCAACATATCCGCCAACAGGCAAGTCACGGCGTTCGGTGGCTTCCTGTATGTCATTCCAGTTGATGTTCTTCATCTGTTACTCTCCTTTGTTATCCGGCTGAACCGGGATGTTGTAATACTCACGGATGGTCTTGTCTACGGCGGAAAGGTCATTCTCGATCAGCGCATCGTTGAACATCCCGAGAGGGGTTTTAACGGTGTCCGTCCCATCATTGCGAGTGCTGAACAGGTATCGCCCATCCTGCACAACCGTTTTCAGAACGATTGTAAAATACCCTTCCACGCAGACCTTCTCGTCCAGTAGCTTTCCGATGGTCTTGAATTTCTCACCACCGTCTCCGTCACGTTCGCTGTGCCCGAAGAAGTAAACCACCACATCATCCGGCAACTCCTTCGCCCGCATCAGCAATGCGTTGAAGTTAGCTGCCATGTCGGTAAACTTCTGGTATCCGGCGACCTTTGCGTTTCGCATGAACTCGCCAGTCATAAGGTAGGTGGCATCGTCAATGACGATGGACTTACGCTTGGTGCTGTGGATTGCAGCATCAATCTTGCCGTAGTCGTTGGTGATATAGGTTTTCATGTTGCTGCGGAACGGCAGCGGCTTGCCAAGCACGTTGATAACCGCAACCTGTTCCGGGTCAAAATTCCGAAGCGAAGCGGACTTACCGCTGCCGGAGTGACCGTAGACCATTACTAATACTGCCATTTTTCTTTCCTTTCTTCGGCTTCATTAGGCTTCATTGTTCTTACTTTGGCTTAACATGGCTGTACAAAAATCAACCGGCCATCAGTTCTGCCAACTGTGCACGGAGGTCTTTTAGCTCCGCTTCCCTGTCTTCGATTTCAGACTGCAAGTCCTCAATCTCAGCCTGACGCTCAGCTTCTTTGGCTTCTACTTCCTGCTCACGGGTCATAAAGTACACGCCGTCCTCCGGCTCGGTCACGCCACCGAATCTATCTAAGCTCACGCTAATCATTCTTTCTGGGCCGTCCTCTCTGTTTTCTGTGCTCCTGGATTTGAAGAGCTGAGTACCATTGGCTTGTGTCGATTTCAATAGTAGACCACCGGTAATCGCACTCCTTGTTCAGGCAGTGCTTTCTACGGATGATGCAATCATCCTCGTTCCTTGTGTCTACAGTCGTGACACTTTCCTGTCCGCACATCGGGCATTTCACTGAACATCCCTCCACTCGTTGGTGTGGTGGGCTACACGTCTGATTTTTCGATTTTCACGCTCGATTCTCTCATTCTCAGCGCTAACACCGATAATAGCGAGAATCAAAGCGGTAAAAAGCATAGACACGGATAGCAGCGTATATCCAAGCATCCCCCAGCCATTGGAAGCGCCATTGATGGCATTTCCACATCCAAGTGCTGCAACGGCGATGGATATGCTTATAAAGCACAATACAGTGCCTTTAACAGTTTTCATTTCTCTTCACCTCTTTTAAAACAATATCAAATCCGTTCGTCTTTTTCTCGTTGATGACTATTTTTGCATTCAACGCCTTTGCGATTTTTAGAAGCGTATCGACCCGAACGGAACTTTTCTGCTTCTTTCGCTTGCCCAAGATGCTGTAAATCGTCGGCCTTGATACTCCCGATCTACGGCTAAGGTCATTGATGTTGAAGTACCTGGCTTTCATTGCATCTTCCAGCGTCATGCTTTCTTACCTGTACCGAAAATCCAGCAGGTGGCCATCAGAGCGCAGATTCCGATAATGTACCAGGTCGCTTTAGCGCCGATCAGAATCTCGATATGATGCACCAGCCAGAAGTTTAGCAGGAACGTTGCTAGAACCAATGCCAGAACAATGCCCCAGATCAGGGCAATTTCCACGAATGCTTTCATTCTTTCCCTTTCTATTATGAATGTGTTTCAGCCGGTCTTTCTCCCGGCTGTGCCAGCGGATTTCACGCTGGCCGTAGTATTTACCGTTCATCAGGAGCTTTCACCTTTCCCTGTGCAAGTAAAGTACTGTAATGGCCGTAGCTCATGCCGTATCGTTTTGCGGCATCGTTCATCTGGCTCACGGTATACTTTGGAGGCTCGTGCTTTTGAGGTCTCGCACGTTCTGGTTCCTGCACATCCCAAGTAACTTTGAACTCGCCAGATGCTTTTAGCTCATTCAGCTCTTTTTGCCTTTTAGCTTTGTACTTTTTGGTCAAAGCCTTGTTTGCATCTGCTGCGCATTCAGGGTGATACTTCTGAGACCAGAACTTCCGAACCATCGGCTTCTTGCACCAGGCACATAAAGCCGGTTCCGGTTCAGTTTTGATTCCTTTCTTTATAAGGGCCTGCCGTTCTCTGCGAACAATGATTTTACATTCTTCACAGTACTTTTTGCATGGGTTTACAAGGCCAAGAAAGGCACCGCAGCGCTCACAGTACTTTTCTTCCAATGCGACCACTCTCTTTCAGTCTGGTTTCCCGATTGTGACGTTCAAAGCACTGGTTGATGGATTTCTCCATCCATAGCACCTTGTTTGCATCGTTTCTGGATACGCCAGAAGCCATTGCCAGCTTCAGTCTGCGCTTGCGACTTTGCGCTTTACGAAATTTCATTACCAGCACTCACCAGCCTTATCTGTGATGAACTTCGGGACTTCCCGGCCTGTGGCAATGCACAGCGCAACTAGCTTTTCGACCCAGATGTCGTACAGGCATTCTTTTGGCATATAACACTGACCAACACAAGGCTCCTTAAAGCTTTTCCAGATCGTCAGGCCGACAGCACCGTCCGTGACCGTCCATATCATACTGTAGCCTTCATTGCACAGGTTGTACAAAATGTCTCGTGCTCTGCTTTTGGCTTCGTTGATTTCAAAGGCATCCCAGTTCTTTTTGTTTCCCATGTTTGCCTCCTTACACTGCGCCGTCAAATGCCTTGTCCATAGCATCCATAACAGGCTTCAGGCGTTCCAGCGTGTTGTACTTCTGCTTAAAGCTCTGTGCATCCCGGAAAGCATCTGCCATCATCTGACTGTGCAAGTCCGGGTGTTCCAGAACCTCTTTCATCGGCATATAAGACCGAACAGGCGGTTCATCCGGCGCAACCACCGTAACGTTGACGTAGGCTCTGACAGGCTCCTGCGTATCCTCGCTAGTGACACGGATTGCACCAATCATGTGCCGTGCCTGACCCTGACGGTACTTCTCTGCGGCAACTTCGTCTCTCCACTCGAAGTCGTTATGCAGAACCGATTCCTTCGGTCTAGCATAATCGACAACCAGTTCCGGCGTGAGCTTGCCGCTATTCTGCCGGATTTCTTCAAACGCACCAGCGGCTTCATCGGCAGTTGCCTTGTAACAGCACTTGTCGTTCTTCCACTGATAACCAGTTTTAATGTTCATTTTTCGCTCCTTTCTAAATTTTTGGCTCCATGCCAGCCGTAACACACCTTCCATACGATAACGCACCGGGCCTAAACTCACTCCAACTCACCTGACCAGCCTCAACTTAACTTGACACAACTTGCCAAACAAGTCCTAACCGAACCAGCCATACCGTTCCATACATATCCGCAACGTGACTAACCACGCCAGCCTAACCTCGCCGGAACCCAACATAAACCGCCTAGCCTAACCAGCCTTAACGAACCTATCGCTAACATTCCTAAACAAGCCGAACCCCGACTGCCTTGCCAAGCCTCAACGCACAGCGCCTTAACTCGCCAAAACGCTCCTAGCCTCGCCTCTCCGCAACAGCCAAAAGAGCATTATTCGCTCAGTTCAACATGGAATGCGCCCCAGCTACCGCCCTTTTCGATGCGCCACTCGCCAAGACCGCACTGGTCACCACCAGCGTTCAGCATATTCACGATGTCAGACAGGCTAAAGTTGCCGTTCTCGTTGAAGGAGATGGTAACATCCATGTACCAGTTGGCGAACTCAGGACGATAGCGCAAGTCTGCGGTTCCCATGCCGATACGAACAGAATCCTCACGACCTACGAACTTCGGCTCGCCTTCCGGCTTGAAAGACTTGATTTCGATGAACTCAGAACCGTTGTCGCCGAAAATCATAAATGCGCCACGAGCGGAAACCTTATCCTTCGTCCAGCCCAGACGGAATGCAGCGGAAACGGCTGCGGCCTTAACAGCGCAAGCGGGGAAACCGAACTGCTCAGATGCTGCGTACTTGTCCAGCAGTTCTTCCGTCCAGTCGGCGTAGGCAACGTCCGGCTTGCCGTTCATCCAGTACAGTGCTTCGGCGATTTCTCCGTAGACGTTCTTGGCCTGCTTCTTATCCTTCTTGAGCTTCGTGCCCTGCTGAGATGCAAGCAGCTCCTTCTTCGCCTTCTCGCTCCATGCGTGGACAATCAGCGGAGAATCGCCGATAATGCGGATTTTTGCGGTTTTCTTAACAATGGGCTTGATGCAGACAACGGTAGCTTCTTTCTTAGTCATTTTAGTTCTCTCTTTCTTTTTTGCTTGTTTTCTCAAATGCGTTTGCAGTCACATCTGAGGTTCGTTTTCGGTATTCTGCTCGATTTCAAGAATCTTGCAGATGCTCTGGATAATCTTCTCCGGCTTTCGCTCGCCACGAAGAATCTTGTAGAGATACGAATCATCAAGGAACAATCCAGTATCGCTTTGAACCGCCTGAATCAGCTCCGTTTGCTTCATACCTCGCTGCAACAGCTTCATCTTCACTTCTAGCTCAAAGCCAGAACGGAAGTTTTCTTTCAAAATTCCACCTCCATTTGCTAAAATCTATTGACAAGTACGGAAAACTGTACTAATATAAGGGTGTAGAGAGTTTATATTGTACAGCGTTCTGTACTGCCTATGTCTGTATTATAGTACAGACTTCCGTACAAGTCAACTCTTTTGTACAAAATTCTGTGCATTTGTATACTTGCACAAATATGGGAGCATTCTTATGTCGGACTTGTACAGCAACATCCATGCACTTTGCGAAAAAGAGGGCATCAAAGACGGAACCCTTTGCAGCAACATTGGGATTCGCCGCAGCTTTCTTTCTGAATTGAAAGCTGGAAGAACTAAAAGCCTGTCCACAGAGGTTCTTTCTAAGATTGCAGCTTATTTCAACGTATCAGTAGACTATCTTCTTACTGGCAACCAAAAAGAAAACCCGCCCCAGCAGCCGCAAAGTGAAGTCGATGCAGCAGTGGAACGGATTAGAAGAAAACTTGAGTCCATGCCGAAGGAGCAGCGTGAAGCTCTGATGAACCTGATCGAGAAGATGTGACGTTCATGCCCGGTAAAATAAAAGAACCCCTTGTGCCGGGCTGGTATAGCTCTGCGCAAGGGATTTTCTATTATTCTAGGTCTAGTGCTTGTTCCGCTGTCGGAATCTTTTCAGGGTGTTCCAGCAGCCATGCAATAAATCGGTCAATCTTGGCTCTTTCCTGTTCACTCATTGTGGCATATCCTCCCGATCGGTAAGTACGGACGTTCATTTGATATGATTATACACCTTTTAGTTGTCAAGTCAATGTGTTTTTAACAACTTCATAAAAATCAATCGTTTTCTTCGCATCCATTACTTCACATTAGGGAAACCAAAAATTGCAATGACAATGATTAAGAGCCACATTAAGTTTAAGTTACCCTTTGCTTTGTAACATTCCGTTGAGTATGGAACGAAAAGGGTTATCCGGTAAATCGTCCAGCACATCTGCTTTGACGAGAGCGTTTGTTCTGATGCTGTGCGAAACATTGTTTAGCTGCACAATGGCATCGTCCAAGTCTTTTACGGTTGCTCCACGCCGTTCCATTGACTGGAGGAAAGTTTTCACTTCTTCAAGAACAACAGGGTTCTCGGCTTTATAGAATCCATTTGTAAAGTCCATCTTCTTCTCCTTTCACAGTTCCACAAGCTGTCCGTCAATGCGTTCGATATTGTCTGCCGGGTCGCGCCCATCGTCTAAAGCGGCCACGGCACGTTCCAGGATGCCTTTTGCTTCGAGGTAAGCATCTTTATCAGCTTCGTACCCAGAAAGGCTCAGGACAAGCTCTAGCGTCCGTCTGCGGGCGTATGGAATAATCAGAGCATCTACAGTTCGGTTCATTAGCTTTCCTCCCACGGTTCAGGTGTGTGTGGTTGCCCATCGGGAACGCTGGCTGGCATTCCGTCGATGATTGGCATACGTTCATGGTTCCAGATTACAGTTTCTTTCATTTTTGTTCCCTTCTTTTTTGGAATTTTTTGACAGTACAGTTATAACACAGGCTGCTGTTGGTTCTCCATAGCAGCTTTTTCCATTTTTTGGCTTGTCGAATCCGGCAGTTTTGCTGGATTTTGTTGAAGGGGTGAGAATTTATGGACGAATATTTAGTAAGAACAGCCAAAGCATTGGAGATAGCTCGAATGCGTTCCGGCTTGAGCCAGCAGAAATTGGCGGTACGGATGGGCGTGAATCGTGGCACGATAGCAAATTGGGAGCAAGGTCTGGCAGCCATCTCCCTGCCGATGGCTATGCGCTGGTTCACCTGCTGCGGCGTATCGGTGGCTCGATACATGGACGCTTGTATTCATCCGGGGCTGCTTGAACACCTTGAGGACGACCTTTCCGACATGGAGAAACGGAAAATTCTTATAGATGCTATGATGGAATGTTCTTCCTATGAGATAGATGCCTTGCTGTACATCCGATACGGAGATCACGGCTCAGACCATATCGGCGTGCTGACAGAGATTTTGGCAAACCTCCACACACCGCTGAAGGACAGGGTCGCTGTCTGCCGGATGGTGTCTGGTAGCTATGAGATGGCACAGGCTACCGGAACAGACCCAGACCCGAACGGAACCGCCCCAAAGATGGAGATTCTTTATCAGGCGCAGGCTGCTGGAACGGAAGCAGCCATGAAGTCTAATGATTCCTATACCGTGAATCCCAATAATATAAGCGGCTGATTGTCGAATTATCGAAGTTTTTACGGTATATAGGGGGATGTGCTCCACTTTTTGTACACAATAGGCCTGTTATAAATATGGTTTTGGGTTGTCATTTTGTCCCCCATAGAATCGTAAATGGTGGATTTTTGCGGATGCAATTAACGAACTCGCGTGAAATTTTCGTTCATCAAAGCGTGACTTGTCAATTTGTCCCCTATTGGTGTGATTGCACTCCATTTTCTGTACACGATAGAACCGTCAGGTAGATTATAGGGCTTGATGGACGTTTCTTATTCAGCAAAAAAGTTGTCGTTTTCCACAATCTGCCCGTCGAAGAGAAGAAATTGTTGAAAATGTATCGTCGTCACTATTTGATGATGATTATTTATCTCTTGTTTATCTCTTGTTTATATATATAGTAAGAACGTGTACAAAAAGTGGAGCATTGTGTACATAAAGTGGAGGAACGTGTACAAGAAGTGGATAGTATCGTGTACAAAAAGTGGAGTATCGTGTACAGAATGTGGAAGACGATTGTTGAAAAATAATTGTGTACAGAATCATTGACGTGTACACGATACAGTGGTATAATAGGGTAAAAGAAATGAGGTGATGCAATGCCAGAATTGACAGGAAACAACCTTGTCGAAAAGAGCAAGGCGTTGGTTTGGGCGAAGTTTACGGACTACACAGCAGGCGAGCTTCGGCTGCTTGAGGTCTATCTGAGCCGTATCAATCCGAGAGACCCGGAAAGCTCCAACGTGTCGTTTACGCTGGCTGAATATTGCAAGCTGCTGGATTTGAAGCTCAATTCAAAGAACTTGAAGTCACAGGTCAAGCACTTCTTGGGCAACGTGGTTTCAGTGCCGCTGAACGCAGATGGAACGGAATATGTGATGTATCCACTGTTCACAAAGGCAGAGGTTAAGTTCAATCGGGAATCCTTGTCCTACGATGTTTCAATCAACTGTAATCCTGACTTACGGCCTGTGTTTTTCGACATTGCAAGAAGCGGCTACGTCAAATACCGTCTGCGCTATACGATCGGGATGAAACAGCAAGCGTCTATTTTGATGTACAGCATGATTCGAGATTGGATGAATCGCTCTCTAACATCGAACAAAATTGGTTTGAAGCAGCTGCGTGATCACTTGGGGGCAAACGATGCAAGTTATGACGACTTCCGGGCTTTACGCCGCAGAGTTCTTGAACCAGCAGTGGAAGAGATCAGCAATGTTTCAGACATTGTCGTTGACTTTGAGAAGATTTGCACAGGGCGAAAGGTCGTAGCGGTTGAGTTCCGATTTGGGTACAAATCCAAGCAGTCCGTCATAGATGCCGATTCTAGCGAGGTTGATTGTGAGACGGCTAATTCCAAGCCGGAAATCAAAAAAGCCGCCAGAAAACCACGCACAAGCGTATACGAAGGGTACGACTGGTCTGTGTGTGATGCTCTATCCGTTCAAGAGTGCATCGAGGTTGCAAAGGTTGTCGAAGTAAAGATGATGGAAGAGCACCCATCTATCAAGTTGCCGAAGCGGAGAGATGCGGTCTATGACATCGTAAAGGCTGCGTGTGCGGATATTCTTTCAATCAACCGCGACCCTTGGCCTGACCATCCGAAGCGGTATCTGATTGGCAGTTTGAAGAAGGACGGTGCGATTGAAGAGTATCTTCCGGCTTTTTATGAGATTGACGCATTGCAAAAGTAGTCAGATACAGCACATTGAGCAGATGATGCAGAAAGGAGAAGGTATGAGACTGATTGATGCAGACAAGCTAAGCGATTATCTGCAAAACCATTACAACGAAGTGGAAGCGCTTCATCGTCCGAATGACAGCGAGTATCTTTGTGGAATTGGGACTTGTCTTGATTCTATTGACGCAGATAGCTTTGAAGTGCCAGACAGCTATCCAGCTTGGATAAGCGTAAAGAATCAGTTGCCAGAAAAATTGGAAAACGTAATTGTTTTTACGGAAGGGTGCGTTGATGTTGGGTATTTAACCGAAGACGGATTCGGAAAAAGGCGATGGGAAACAGATTCTCTCGATGAATGGGGGGGGCAGAGAAGTCCTTAAAGACGTAACCCATTGGATGCCGCTTCCTGAGGAGCCGAAAGAATAAAGAAAGAGTGATAAAATGGCAAAAATCATAGCTGTCGCCAACCAGAAGGGCGGCACAGGAAAGACAACCACAAGCACCTGTCTGGCTGGTGCGTTGCAGTTGCTTGGCAAGAAAGTCCTGCTTGTGGACTGCGATGCCCAGTGCAACGCAACGGACACCTACGGCGCACAGACAGTGGACGTATGCACCCTGTTTGACGTGATGACACGGCAAGGCACGGTCGAAGAAGGAATCCAGCACTGTGAAGCTGGCGACATTCTGCCGTCCGACAACGCATTGAAGGACATTGACGAGCAACTTGTCCGGGACATGGGCAAGAACTTCCGGCTACGAGAAGCCCTTGAAAGCGTGTCTGGGCAGTACGATTACATTGTGCTGGACACTCCCCCGCAGCTGGGTCTTGCACTTGTGAATGCGCTGATCTCCGCCAACAGCGTCATTGTTCCCATCACAGCAGACCGATATGCACTGGCTGGCTTGAGCCAGCTTTCGCAGACCATCGGCGATGTCCGCAGATACTTCAATCCGACTTTGAAGATTGAAGGTCTGCTTCTAAACCAGTACAAGAGCCGTGAGAACCTGTCCAAAGAGGTTGTGGAGCAGCTTCCTGTGATTGCACAGAGCATGGGGACAACACTGTTAGACGTGAAGATTAGACCGTCTATGGGCGTTCGTAAGGCGCAAGCAGAGCGGCACAGCCTGTTTGGCGGAGACACGGCAAAGAGTACCAGCGCAGAGGATTTCAAGGAGTTGGCGCAGTATATCGTTGGGGGTGAGGGCTGATGAAATCAACCAGCAAAAAAGCATCCGGCTTGTTGGGCGGGTTTGATTTCCAGCCTATTTTTTCGGAGCAGACATTAAGCCGAAGTGAGCCAAAGGAAGAAGAAGTAAGCCAAGCAAAGCCGAACGAAGCCGAACAAGCACAGGTTAATCCAAGTGAAGCCACAGACAGCCATACACAGCCTAATGAAGCGCAATTAAGCAGTATTAAGCCGAAGCAAGCTAAAGACAGCGAAACACAGCCGAACAATGCCGTAGTAAGCGAAAGTAAGCCAAAGAAGCTGAAACAGGCGAAGGAAGTTCAACGTCTTATCGAACAAGGCGATGTTCCCGGCGCACTAGCCGAAGCTAGCTTGACAAAGAAAAAAATCCCGATGCCGGAATCGCATCAGGGCGTTGCAAGTGGTGATGGCAAGCGTTCCAAGCGCATTACCATCCTTATGAGCGAGGAAGAGCGCAAGTACATCAACCGTGAAGCCAGACGGCACGGAATGACGATTGGGCAGTTCGTGTACGCTCTTGCGGTTGCGGCGGCAGAAGGAAAGATTGAATTGGAGGATTTCTTAGATGAATGACGTATGGATTGACATTGGGCAGAAATATGAAGCAATGGCAAATATGGGATGCAAGCCTTATGGCTTCAAGCGGGTTCCATCAAATTTTGTGTTTGACGAAGACAAGTCGGTAAAGTGGAACAAAGAGCAAGCGCAAAAGAATAACGATGATTACGACAATGAAGTTAAGCGGCTGAATCAAGAGAAAATGAAGCGTAGGGATGAAATCTACGCAGAGATTTATAAGACAATTCAAGAAGAAGTCGGTTTTGGGATTTCAGAAAAGAAAGCGGAAAAAATTTGGGAGTACGCTTACGATAGAGGGCATTCAGCAGGATGGTATGAAATAATCGTAAATTTGGAAGAAATTGAAGAATTTGCAAAGTTCATATTGGATAAAAAGAACTGAGTTGGAGGATTTATTGGATGAACGATAGTGAACGACACCTTATTCGATTTGTTTGCGATGGCGATATGCGAAACGCGCAAAAAGCCGTTAAAATCATTTTGAATTCTATATCATCCAAAAAAGATGAGCAGTTCAAGGAAAATATGTTTCGCAAGTTGGAAAGCAAAAGAGAATTTATTGAATTGCCATATAACTTACAGCATCTTTTGATCGCAGAGGATACAGAAGAATTTCCAGAAGCAAGATTCCTTCTTAGGAACGAAGAAAAAAGTATAACGCAGAAAATCGTTGCTATTTATCGAGCATCTGAAAAATTGAACGAAATGGGCATTCCTTATTTGCCAGCATTGATGCTTTATGGGCAAAGTGGATGCGGGAAAACCATGCTGGCTAGGTATATCGCGCATAAAGCAAAACTTCCGTTTTTGAGGATTCAATTTTCAAGTCTAGTTGATTCGCACTTGGGGCAAACACAATCTAACCTTGCAAGAATTTTTGATTATGTGAGAACTGCTCCTTGCGTTCTTTGTTTTGATGAAATAGATGCAGTTGGAATGGCTCGTGGGCAAAAAGATGACGTTGGGGAAATGAACCGTGTGGTTATCGCGATTATGCAGGAAATGGATAGATTGCCGAACAATGTAATTATTATTGGAACGACAAACCGATTTGATAGGCTCGACCCTGCGCTTATAAGAAGATTTCCGTTGCAATACGAATTAAAGCCGTTGTGCCGTGCGGATGCAGAAATACTTTCTAAAAGGTTCTTTGAATATGCAGGAGCACAATATGAAAACATAGCTTATGAAGATTACGTCCCAGCATCTACGGTTATCAAAGAATGTACAGAACGAATTGTAAATCAAGTTCTGAATCAAGAGGATTTCTTGGAGGATTGACGATAAAAGTTAAGATTTAGGAGGATATATGTGGGTTTATGTATTTGACGAACCAATTCCAGAATACTTCAAAAACGGGAGATCGTATCTTTTGAGTTTATATTTTCATAAATGTTATGGGTATGAGATTAAGAAAGAAACGGATGTTGTTATTGCATATTGGGATAATTCATGCGGTTGTTTTCGTGAGTCCACAACAAAGCTGGAAATTGATTCGAGAGATATTTCAGAATGGTGGAAAGACATTTGATAAAAACTGAGTTCTAGGAGGGTTGACGTATGAAGATGTCGAAAGAATTTTACGAAGGAAATATTATCCGTTTACAGAAAATGATTAAGCGTGGCATTTACGTTCTTTTGTTTGATGCTTTTGCCGTGGCAATTCAGATTCCTTTTATCTTAGCTGGTAAATGGGTTGCAGCGCACTTGATTTTGTCCATTGCCGTATCTTTTGCAGCGGGATTTAGTTTTAACACGCTTGTGGATAACAAAAGACAACTTGATATGTACAAGGCAGATATGGAATTGTACTACACCAAAGACACTCAAGCGCATTATTCGAAATAACAAGATTTAAGGAGAATGTTATGACTTATGGAGAAATGAACAACTATATCGCCCATGTTAGCGACAATGACTTGGTTGCGTTATGCAAGAGTGTTTACGAGTTCAAGAATGGAAACGGAGTGTTAGAGCCAACTTCAACGCTCAAAATTCTTGCAGAAAACTTACAGTTTTCTAATGTGAGAATGTTGGAATGTGTCGTTACGGAAGAAGCACATAAACGATACGGTCAAATTGTTTTACTTCTTATGAAAGACGCTCCGGCGCAGTATTTGAAATGATGAGTTTTAAGGAGAATCATAATGGGTAAGTATGTGAAGCGAGAAGATGTCTTAAAAAAGCTAAAAGATGTATCAAAACTGGCAGACGGAAAATCTGGAAGAGCGGTGATTGCGTTACTTAGATCATCTTTGGAGAACATTCCGTACATTGTGGTTAAAGAATAAATTAAGCAAAACGATAAAAACTAAGTTCTAAAGTTAAAATAACAGAACCCCTGTGCAGTCACAACGACCGCACAGGGGAGAAAGGAAACATATGGAACAAAAAGTGTTAGGGCACTACGAATCGCACTGGTATCTCAATGGAGCATGTGAAAGTATATACGAGGACAAAATGGTCTTTCGAAATAAAGATTGGCGCATAAGATATATGCCAAACCAATGCGTTGAAACCAGCTATGTTAGCTTAAAGAAAATAAAAGATAATTTTAAGAGCAAAGGACAAAAAGAAGGAAACTACAAAAACATTGCATGGATAAAATTCGCAAAGCTGAACTGGTTTGCTAGAAAGAAACGTCCAAACTGGTTCAAAGTTCAATTCCTTTCAAATGGTCTTGATAGTTCAAAGACGCAATGGTATACAGTCCATGATTTGTCTGGCATTGAAGAAAAGAAGCACTGGGTTGAAGAAACTCGTCAATACACAATGAAAGAACTTTCGGAGAGAATGCCAGCAAAGGATTTTATCGAGTATATGAAAGATAGAGGAATAACAACAATCCGATAAGCGAAAAACACCCCTGTGTAACCATTACTGATTACGCAGGGGTTCTTCTTTACTTATCGGCAATGCAATCCCAGTAGAGATATGCCTTGCCGTCTGCGGCATCTGCGTCCTCAAGGAACGCCTTTGCCATGTCAGCGTAGAAGCCCGGAGTGTCAACAGACTGACGTTTTGCGACCTGACAATAATCCGAGTACATCATGTTCATGACAGCCCAGAAATCGTTCGGGTCACAGTTGATGTTACGCTGCTTGGCAACGTCCTGCGTCTGTTCCAACGTCCAATGACAACCCTTCGTGCCGTCAGCGTTCACCATGTTGTCGCACCATTCCTCTGCTTCATCATGGGTGAGGTGCTGGCGTGGCATCTTGATCGAGCGGCTGTCTGCACCGCCACGTTCGTACTGCCCAGACCGTTTATCCCAGTCACCGTTCTGTGAGAAGCCGATTTGCGGCATCTTGCGTCCATACTCTACGTCAGGGTAGCGGGGGATAGGGTATGGGTCGATGTAGCGGTTTTCCTCCTGCGGATAGTAGGGATAGCGGTCGTTGCCACCTTCCAGCTTGCGCAGACGGCGTTCCATCTCGCGCTCCCTGCGGTCACGCTCTTCCTCAAGGCGGTCGCGTTCCGGCTCACGGTCTTTGTCGTGTTCACGGAGCATCATCATGCGGCGAAAATTAGTCTTGCCCATAATCTACACCTCCTCAAGAAATAGACGCGGGCGCACCAGCGTGTGAGCGGCAGAAGCAGCCAAGATATTTGAACGTGCCGGTGCCGGTCGCAGACGTTGCCACACGAGTAGCATAGCGGGTGCGGGTGTGGATGCTCTCAGCGGTTGCCTGAGCGCAGTTGCAGTCGGTCAGAGGGTATGCGGTCGTACCTGCGCCGATGGTAATGACAACAGGGGCGTTGATGGTGGTCGTGTCCGGGATGCTCTGGGCAACCACGATGCAATACTTCTCTCCGTTCTGGTATGCGCCAGCAGGGATATTGATGGTCAGCGTATCGTTGGCGAACGTGACCGCCTGACTGATGACCAAGTGGGAGCAGAGTTTGCAGCTTGTTTTGCAAGCCATAATGTTTTCCTCCTAAAAAATCAGGGGCAGAGGTGTCTTACCCCTGCCCCGATGGTTCACCCGGTGTTATCGGGGAGTGTGTTGGTTAGCAGCAGCCGCAGCAGTTCACGCCCACGTTAGGGTTTGCCACCTGATAAGCGGGAATCGGACGAGGATTGACCCGGTTCAGGATGGTATCAGTCTGCTGGGACATCACGGTGGTCAAAAGCGCATTCTGACGATCCTGAGAAGCCGCGAACTTCAGGCTCTGGTTCTCAGCGGTCAGAGTGGCAATCTTGTCCTGCGTGAAGTAGTCCATCATGCTGCGGAAGTTGGCGTTGCAGTTGTCGATAACTGCGCGGGCGTTGTCTGCGATAGCCTGACGGGTAGCGCAGTCCTCCGTTGCGATGGTGTACTTCAGGTCGCCGATCAGCTGCTTGTTCTCGCAGCAGCAAGATGCCAGCTGCGTGGCAAGTGCGGTCTGGCCAGCCTGCCGTGCGTTGCCCTCCTGCATGATGGCAAGGTTGATGGCGTTGTCGCCATTGGACACGCTGCGTTCCAGACCGTTCACGAGCTGTGCGTTCTGGTAGCCAAGCTGACAGATGGCGCTGTTCACACCGGCAAAGCCGTTTGCGATGTTGGTGTTGACGCCGTTCATCTGTGCCAACTGGTCATACCCCAGAGAGCAGATGCCGCTCTGGATGCCCGCCAGAGAACGGGAGGTATCCTGCTGGTAGAAGCCCTCAGACAGAGCCGCGCGGGTGTCTGCACCGCCCTGCCCGGTTGCGCCAGTGCCGACCAGATAGGGGATGTAGGCGTTCATGCCGTTGTCACCACCGTTCCGGCCATAGCCGTTCGTGCCCCAGCCGAAGATGATAGCGAGGATGATAACAGCCCACAGACCTTCGTTGCCGAAGAATCCGCCGTTGTTATTGCCGCCGTCCTGTCCAGCCAGATAGCCAGTTGCAAAATCGTCCATAACAAAACTCCTTTCAGTTTTGCGTTATGCTATCCCACCGCCGTATGCGATGGGCGAAGCCAAACAAGTGCGGTTTTTGTCAAGTCCGCAAAACTGAGAAGCGTTTCGCTTAGAGGGATGCTTATTTTAGGATTATTAAGTCAGCTTGGATGGTTGTCTTTTTCGTCTTTTGGGTCATCCCAATTTTTGCTGGCAGCACCGAAAATGAAGCCAAGCATTAAAGGAACCCACATTTTTTCATTGCCACACAGATTGTTGATGTCAAAATCTTTTTCGGAATGGCTGCTTTCAAAATCATCCATTGTAAAGCCTCCTTACTTCGGAAGCGTCAAATTCAGGACGCTTGCCAGCTGGTTCAGGTCGATGCCACGCTCTTTGGCGAGGTTCTGCGCCATCGTTCGGAGCTGTGCTTCGTTCTTGCCCTGAATCAGGTTCAAGCCCTGCATGATGGGAGCATTCTGCCCGCTTAACTGCTGGATAAGCCCCATTGGGTTTTGTCCGGCGCGAGCCAGATTTGCCAGCTGCATGATGGGGCTGTGAGTAATCATATCAAACGGAGAGGGCATCGCTTATTCTCCTTTCTTCGCTGCGGCAGCTGGTTTAGAGAAGCTCTTCTGCCACTTTTCCAGTTCATCCAGCCGATGCACAAGGGCGTTATACTCTTCAATGGGCACATACTGCTGTGTCGGTGCAGCGGTCTGCTGTGCCTGTTGTGCTTGTATTTGCCGCCATGCTTCCGGGCTGTAGAACTCCTGCACATAGGATTCGCAGGTGTCCGGGTTGAGCCGTTTGCAGTAGATCACGCCGCTGCGCAAATCTGGGCAGTAGGTCGGTCTGCCGTACAGGTCTGACGGTATCGCCAAAAACTCTTCTCTGCTGGACACAGGTCTGCCAAGCAGCCAACCGCCATCTTGTGCTGACTGCTGAACAGGCTGCTGCCCATTCATCGGCTGCGGACGCTGCGGTTGCGCCTGTTGCATCTGCGTGTTGGGCAGGGGAGAGGCAAGCCCAACTGTGCCCATACCGCCGTAAGGATTGACAGGCTGCTGCGGAACGTAGGGCGCTCCGGGTGTCGGATAATAGCTCATAATACATCCCTCCTTGTGCTCCAAGTGTACCGCATCGGTAAAAAGCGAAGGACAACGAAGGTATAACGAAGGACAAAAAAGAAAAGCGCCCACACGGAAAAATCCGCATGAACGCTTAACTGTAAGGATGCACACATTGGAGTGCAATGCTAAGATATCACATAATCCAATATATGGCAATGCTTTCGACAAAACTAGTGTGAATAAAACAAACTCCCCCACTTTGCCTACAAAGCAGGGGAGTTTTTTGTAAAATCAAGAGTGGAACCGCCCACAGGCAATGCTGCTCTCTACAAAGGCCGCAGCCTTTCAAATCATAAATCGTATGGCGTATAATGCAAAGACGCGTATACCGATAAAACCACGCCTATAAATGCACTATGCCAAAACGGGAAGACGGCTTTTAGAACGCTTGATGTCGCCCCAAAAATAATCAGAGCGAACAAAACACGGGACAAAAAGTGATATATTTTATTTGCCATAATTCATATAAAATCGTCTCCCGCATGGTACGCACTGTGAGTAGGCGGGCGGGAGACTGGTCGGCGCCTATCTGGCAACCGCTTTTTTCATTCCCAGATAAAGCACTGGGTTAGCTGGCAAATATCCACCCTAATGCGCTTCTTCGAGAGGCCGGGTGGATTTGTTGAGATTA
>ENA-OPDW01000198-OPDW01000198.1-human-gut-metagenome-genome-assembly--contig:-NODE-198-length-53857-cov-13.484889_pt1 | contig 53857 bp, 51 predicted proteins | sample MGYA00241264_ERZ501508 | MGnify/ENA primary metagenome ERZ501508 (study PRJEB25962, sample SAMEA2042575) | human gut metagenome | biome: human gut; feature: human-associated habitat; material: faeces...
TAAAACACTCTATCGAAGGTGATTTCAACATGGTAAGCATGGATGAAGTGTTGAAGTTAGCTGGTGGAGACGGTTCAGGCCGCGTCCAAAGATAATAATTTATTTCGGTAGCAACAGATTACTATCATGTATTTATTTCTCCTATTCCAACAATATACTTACAATTAAAATGTCTAACTTTTAGTCGTCTGTTACTATATATAACAAAATGACCGATATTTCACTCCCACTGAATATCGGTCATTTTAATTATTTCACACATTATACAACTTTCGGAGGTAACACTATGCCAAAATATATGAGAAGAAAACTGATTGTCTATTTAATAGGAATCTTTACACTTACGATTGGATCTAATTTATTTTTAAATGCCGCTCTTGGTGTAGCTCCATCTTGTTCATTAGCACTGACGCTCACTTTTCTTCTTCCAGGTAGCTATGCACTCTATAATTTTATCGTGAATAGCTTGATCTTAATTCTAGAAGCACTCATTGTGCATAAATTTGGAAAACACAAATTCTTCAATTCATTATCACATTCATTTATTCCTACTTAATTAAACTCACATCATTATTCTTAACACATATATAACCTCATTCATTCTTAGAACAAATTTTATTAGCTATTTTAGCCTGTATTATCATGGCTCTAGGCATCACACTAACCATTCATTCAAATCTTACAGTCATGCCTTATGAAGGTTTTATTGGTGCACAGGCATTCCGTTTAAGAAAGGACTTTGGAAAATTGAAAGTAAAAGTAGATTTAATATTCACCATTTCATCCATAGTCATTTCACTCATTTTATTACACAATATGAATTCTGTTGGCCTAGGTACTATTATTGCATCTTTCTTAACAGGTATTGTTGTATCCTTCTTTGATATGATCTTAACCACAAGACTAAATGTTTATCTTGGTTTAGAACATTCGACAGTTTAAATTAAAATAATTCTTAAATATTCTTTATTTAAAGCATTGTATTACAATATATTTGAGGTACTGATTATGAAGAAAATATATACATTTATTCCTTTAAAAGAAGAACACAAAAAGCTATTGGAAAGCTCATCATCCAATTGTAAGTTTATCCATTTAGGTTTAATCAAGCCTACTCTTGATCAAGTCAAAGATGCGAATGTCATCATTGGAAATATTCCAGTTGAAATACTTAAAAACATTCCCGATTTAGAATTTGTACAACTCAACAGTGCAGGTATAAATGGATATTCAGATAATCCAGACTTTCCTAAAAATGTATCACTTGCCAATGCTGCGGGTGCTTATGGTGTTGCGATATCAGAATGTATTCTAGCTGGCATTTTAACTTTAATGAAACATATCCCTAGTTATATTCAAAATCAATCCAACCACAAATGGAAGGATGAAGGAAAAGTAAAATCTATTTACAATTCCCAAATACTTGTACTGGGTTTAGGTGATATTGGCAAAGAATTTTCTAAAAGAGCCTATGCGATGGGTGCCCATATTACGGGAATTAAAAGGAATATTAAAGATAAACCAGAATATGTAGATAAACTATGTACAATGGATTCCCTATATGAAGAATTAGAAAAGGCAGATATTATTGTTTCTAGTCTTCCTGGATCTAAATCTACATATCATTTATTTGATAAAGAAGCCCTAACTCATGTTAAGAAACAACCCATATTTGTAAATGTAGGAAGAGGTTCTTTAATTGATTCAAGCGTATTAGAAAAGGCATTAAAAGAAAACATATTCTCAGGCGCATACATTGATGTAACGGATTCTGAACCATTGCCTAAAGAAGATGAATTATGGAATCTAAACAATTTAATTATCACTCCACATGTAACAGGTGGGTATCATTTAGAAGAAACTTTGAATCGTATTGTGGAGATTAGTGCTGCAAACATTCAAAAATATTGTGAAGGAAAGGAAATCATCAATAAAGTGAATCTAGAGGTATAAGAAAAAAGGATCGTTTTGATCCTTTTTGGTTTATTAACTATTAAATGCTAAACAAGCAGCTCCTAATAGTCCGCTATCTTCATTTAGAGTTGATTTTCTTACTTTTACTAATGGTTCAACTACTGGATATACCTTTGTCTTCACTAAGCTTTCAACTTCTTCTACAAATCCAGGAATCTTTAAAGCTACAGATCCACCAAGAATTACGATTTCTGGATCAATAAATGCTTGAATACCGGCAATAAAGTTTGCCAAATACAATTTAGCATCGTCCATAATCTTTTGTGCTTCTAAATTTCCTTTTAAAGCTAAATCATTAACTTCTCCTGCATGAGCTACAATTAATCCTGCATTTTTTGCACGTTGCTCAATGGCAGTTCCACTACAGATAGCTTCTACGCCGCCTGGATAAATACTTCCGTGACTTGGTCCATTATTCCATAAACATACATTGGCAACTTCATTCGCAAATCCATGAGCTCCTTGGAATACTTTTTTATTAATAACAAGTCCTGCTCCAAGTCCTGTGGAAACAGTTAAGTATTGAACAATATTATACTCTTTTCCTTCCCCAATTATAGCTTCTGCAAGAGCTGCAAGATTTGCATCATTTTCTAAATAGACTGGTTTATGAATCAATTTTTCTAATTCTTTTGTGATACAAAGTCCATGCCACTCTCCGTGTAGATTTGGTGTAGTTAAAATTTTTCCTTCAATCAAATCCAATGGACCTGGGCATGACATTCCTACTCCAACAATTTCTTTATCAAAGCTATCGATGGCCTGTTTAATTTTAAATAGGGTAACCTCTGGATTGTCGGCATCCGTAGAGAATTGTGCTCTTTCCTCAATTTTATATTTTTCATCAATCAACGCTACTCGTGTATTGGTTCCTCCAATATCAATTGCGACTGCATATTTCATTTTATATTCTCCATTCTATAGAAAAAGGAAACTCAAGGTTTCCTTTTATACGTAATTATCTGCTACTTTACTATTATTCGTAATAACATTTAACTTTGTCTTGAGAGTTAAATAATCTAATTTTGTCAGCACATACTTTTCCACATGCTTCCATAGCTGCAGGATAGATTTCTAATGGTTCTCTGTATCCTGGATTTTCATTTAATGTTTTACGTGCTTGTTCGTAGAATGCAACTTTAATATCACTTGAAATATTGATTTTGCAGATACCGTTCTTAACTGCTTCAGCGATTTCTTCATCTTTATTTGATGATCCACCATGTAATACTAATGGTACTGAAACTTGGTCAGTGATGTCTTTTAAGATATCAATACGCAATTTTGGTTTCATATCTTTTGGATAGATACCGTGAGCTGTACCAATAGCACATGCGAATGTATCAATTCCTGTATCTTCAATGAATTGTTTTGCTTCTTCAGGAACTGTGTAGATAACACCTTCTGTTCCACCTTCAATAGAGTTACCTGTTGTACCAATTGTACCTAATTCTGATTCTACTGAAACGTTAGCAATGTGAGCTGTTTCAACAACTTTTTTTAGTAATGGCAACGTTTTCTTCGTAAGGAAGTTTAGATGCATCAATCATTACTGATGTCATACCTGCTTGGATGGCACGTACTACAGTTTCATATGAATCACCGTGGTCTAAGTGAATACATACAGGAACATCTGTATGAGCTGCTTCGTAAAGCATAGCTTGAATTTGTGCATATCCTACGAAATTGAATTCATCTGGACTCATTTCCAAAATAACTGGTGATTTCAATTCTTTCACAGTCTTCATAACTGCTTTTAACAATTGGTCAGATCCAATGTTGAATGCAGGTACTGCAAAGTGGTTCTTTTGTGCTACTGTTAGCAAATCTTTCATGTTCATTAACATAATATGTTACCTCCTATATAAACTATAAAGATTTTCCTTCTGATCCGGATAAGCGGATATAGTGTTTAACTAATTCTTGACTTTCTTTTTCAACCTGGTGCATCATAACCCAGAAATTGATGTCTGGATCTGCTGCTAAGTGTTTTTTGATTGCTTCTGTATTCGCGTTCATAAAGTCGCAACCAACATTAATTTTGTTGATTCCATATTTTACTGATTTCAAGATGTTTTCATCACCTGAACCAGATCCACCATGTAATACAAGTGGCATTTTTGTAAGTTCTTTAATTTCTTTTAATCTCTCAAAATCAAATTCCGGAACATATCCTTCAGGATAATTTCCATGACTTGATCCATATGATACAGCTAATGCATCAATACCTGTTTCTTGTGCAAATCGTAATGCTTGCTGAGGATTCGTTTTCATCTGATCACTAGTGAATTCTTCTCCTTCAGTGGCACCCATGCATCCTATTTCGCCTTCAACTGATGCGTCAAATTCTTGAGCAAACTCAACAATTTCACGAGTCATTTTAATGTTACCTTCCAAATCATATCTGGAAGCATCTACCATTACACTTGAATATCCATCGTGCAACGCCTTCTTTAGTAAAGGCACCTCTTGCCCATGATCGAAGTTAAGTGCAACTTCCACACTTGCTCTATTTGCCAATTTCTTTACAATTGGAGCAATTAAATCACTATCACAATGATTGACCATATGTTCTTGCACAATGTTAATAATGATTGGTGCTCGAAGCGACTGTGCAGCTTCAATGCATGCACGAGTCGTTTCGATGTTAAAACAATTTATAGCCATCACTGCGTAGTTTCCTTGGTTTGCTCTTTCAAGCATTCCTTTCATTGAAACATACATATTTTTTATCCTTCTTCTTAAACTTAAATTTTTTTATTCGAATGAGATTCCTGATAAATCTACATCAGCTTCTTCTTCTTCAACAGATCCGCCAGCGTATTCTTCATCAGTTAATTTTTTCTTCAATACATTTAATAAGATTGCTGTTACACAGCTTCCTGCTAATAATGCAACTACTGCAATAAATGGATTTGACATTGCTGGAATTACGAATACTCCACCTGATGGAACTTTAGATCCAACACCGAATGTAAAGCTGATTGCTCCACAAACACCACATCCAATTGAAGTTGAAGCAACTGTACGAAGTAAGTCGTTCATTGCGATAGGGATAACACCTTCAGAAATCATACATAATCCCATTGGGAATGCAACTTTGATTGCATCTTCTTCTTGAGCTGTAAAGATTCTCTTCTTCAATGCTTTTGATAACAACCATCCAAAAGTTACACCAATTGGAGGTACCATAGCAGCTAATACTTTGATTGCTTCTGGTTCTGTAATTCCATCCAATAATAAACCATCACAAATTAAGTTAGGAACTTTACTGATTGCTCCACCGAAGTCAATACATCCGATGAATCCAATAATGAATCCGTATAATGTTTTTTGAGATTGGTCTAATCCAGTTACGAAGTTATTCAATCCGTTAGTCATAGCAGTGATTGGTCCACCTAATACGAAGTACATTAATAATCCACCAATCATAGCTGTTAATGTTGGGATAATCATCATTGGCATTAAAGCTTCAGCCCATTTAGGAACTTTTACATATTTACGAATAGCTAATGCAATATAACCAGCAACGAAACCACCAATCATTCCTCCAAGGAATCCTGCTCCTAAGAATGATGCGATTTGACCCATTAAGAAACCTGGGGCAATACCTGGACGGTCAGCGATAGAATAAGAAATGTATCCACCAATGAATGATGGTAATAATCCCATACCTAGAACACCAAGTGAAGTGAATGCGCTAGGAACAGTCATCTTACTAAGATCTGTTACAACTTCTCCTCCCATTAAGTTACCAACGGCAATTAACAAACCAGATGCAACAACTAGTGGCAACATGTAAGAAATCGCTGTTAGCAAGTGCTTTTTAATTTCTCCTAATGCTTTTTTCATTTTTTTACTCTCCTTTTTATTATTAAGCTTATTTAGTTTTGTTTAATTCTGCTTCTACTTTTTCAAGCAATTGTTTAGGCGCTTTAGTTACTAAGCTAGTTCCAACTTTAACAACCTTTTTGTCTTTGAAACGTTCTGTACCAGTGATCTGAATATCAACTGCAAGAATAACAACATCCGCTTCTTGGATTTGTTCTGGAGTTAATTCATCTTCAGTTCCAATAGTACCTTGTGTTTCCACGTGGATCTCGTGTCCTAATGCTTCAGCGGCACGGATCAATTTTTCTTTAGCAATATAAGTGTGCGCAATACCTGATGTACAAGCAGCAACGGCAACAATTTTCATATTACTATCTCCTTTCTTTAGGACTTATGTCCTCTCTTTAACTGTCTAAATGATACAACGGAAAGCGCTTTCTTACACATTAATAGAGGGCATTTTATTGTGGTAATTTATTCCGGAAAATAAAATGGAAAGACTTTTTAATGTGGTACTTTTTCAAATGTCCGTATTAAATTTCCGGATTTAATTGTGGTAACTTTTATTTGGACTATATAAAAATAGTTGGGGGTTAGATCTGCTTTAAGATTACATAGAGCAGTGTGCTAGGCAGCTAAAAATTCGCTCCAAAGTATTTTGGGGCTTTTTTAGTACCTGTAGCTATGCAATTGTTGATTTTCAAGAGGATTAATATACGATATTATGGAATTATAAGATTGTTGTTGTACATTTATGTTCTTCATTCAGATATAAATATCTTCCAGGATTACATGAATGAAACTCGGATTATTTTGTTTTGAAACATGCCTTTAATTACTGTTGTATCGTTTCAAAAGACACAGGAGAAATTACTGTAGAACAGAAAAGAATCAACAATGCATTGTTGAAGAATCATAACGCAATCATCAAATTGGTTACGAAAGCAGCCAGTGGCTATCAAAGCTGGGAGTGATTCAGAAATGGATGTATGCTGATTTTAGAAAAGGCATCGATTTTGAAATCGACAAGGATGACGGAAGCATTAAAATGGTTGAAAAAAGGACCCGAACAACAAAATGTTGTCCGAGCCCAATATAAGCTATAAACCGTTTTGGGGTATATGCCGCCCCTTAAATTCTTGGAGAGCAAATTCACCTAACCCCATCCAAATTTATTGCGCCTTTATTTGTTAATCACAGAAAAAAAGCAGACCCACAAGATCTGCTTCATCATATACCAATTAGCTAAATACTTCTTTTAGTTCTTCTACTGTTTTTGCGTTTAATAATTTTTCGATGTTTTCATCATTTCCTAATTTACCAGCAATCTGTGCCAATAACTTCATATGATTTCTTGCATATTCATGATCATTGCTTACGGCAAATAAGAAAATAAGTTTTACGCCTTGACCATCTAATGTTTCCCACTCGATTTCATTGTTTAATTTACCAATCGCAATTCCTACCTGTGTTACAGAATCACTTTTTCCATGTGGAATCGCAACAAAGTTTCCAATGCCAGTAACACCTTCTGATTCACGAAGATAGATATCTTTTACGAATTCATCAACATCTCCAATATAATTGGCATCTTTTAATTTGGCAGCCAAATGACGAATTGCTTCATCCTTATTTTTTGCCTCCATGTTTAAATCGATAATTCTTTCATCTAATACGTCTTTTAATTCCATTTCCTTCTACCTCCTATTGAATTAAAAATTTATATAAATCTATGTTTGATTTCATTGATTTAATCTTTTTCAAATTTTCTTCTCTTTCTATAATTGAAATATATTCCTTATAGAAACACTGGATTCTTTTGATTTCTTCTGGAGTTGTCATTTTAAATCCTAACAAGAATACAAGATCAACTTCATCATCATTCCAGCGTATTGGTTTATCTAATACGGCAATTGATAATTTAGGTTCAATCACTTCGCTTTGTGCACCATGCGTTACACTAATATTGTTTCCAATCGAAGTTGTTGTGGCTTTTTCTCTTTCCATTAATGTTTCAAAGAAATTTGTTGAAACATATCCACGTTTTGCCATTGCCGATGACATAAAACTTAATAGTGATTCTTTATCTTCATACTTTTGATGTACAAAAATCAAATCTGGATCCAATAATGGATAACACTCTGGAGAAAATGATGTTACTTTTTCATCTCTGCTTTTTAGTACCACATCAATTTGTTCTCTTAGACTTACGATTCCACTATCACTAAGTAAGTTTGGAATCACAATAATCCGAGAATCCTTTACATCCAATTCCTTTTGCGTGATAATCACATCGCTTGTTTTATCCCCATATAATTTAAAGTCATGCGTGCTCATAACACGAATCTCTTTGATTTCTGAAATTGATTTTTTTAATCGTTCTGTCAATAGTTGTGCATGTCCTCTTGAAAAATCAGCAATTAATAATACATTGAAATGATGTTTGATTCTTTCAAGTGCTGATTGTATATAGAGAACAATGTAACCTACTTCATCCTCTGTTAATTGAAGGCCATAATATTCTTCAAACATAATACTTATGGACATCGTAGCTCTAAATACCGTTTTATATTCAGACTTGATGAAATGTACTAATGAATTTGTTTGAGATTAACCGTGACGAATTCTAAATATCGTTGGTCTTAAATGTATAATCAAACTTTCCTTTAGTTTTTCATCCTGCGATAAATCAACATCCAAAATATTTCCAACAACATGAAGCGACATATCCACAAATTCAATTAATTTATTGTCATATTTCTGTACCTGTTCAAGTGTCTCATCTACAGCTGAAATACCAATGAATTTTGAACACATCATTTGAATAGCTAAAAATAACACTTCTTCATTTGAAAAGAATACATGTAGTTTTTCCTGTAACTTCTTAAATATTGCCACCGTGAATGGATATTCATTGTATTTTTGAAGAATTTGAATTTCTCCTCGATCTTCAACCTTTGGCGATTCAATCTCTCTACGCTGATATGCAATACAACAATAAATAAAGATTTCATAGAATGACTCATCGGTAAATCGATAATTCCATTCGTTTTCAGTTTCAATAATTGATTTTTGAATCAACTTCGTATCCATGTTATAGAAAAAATAATCCATGTTAGATTTGATTTTTTCGTTATCAAAATCACTCATGATAAAATCCTTCATTGCGACACGATATTCATTCTCATTACAATCTAAGCGATAACCTCTATTCTTTTCATTAGCGATTTTCACTTTATATGGAGCTAACCATTTTTCACATTCACGAATAATCTTCAACACGGTAGGTGCACTCAAATACAATTCTTCCGTTAGCCTTTGTGTAGTAATTGTTTCCCATGGTCTTAACTTAAAGAATATTTTTAAAAGCTCCATTACACGATCGTTATCATCATCTTTGACAACTACCGTATTTCGATTCATTAAAACCGACTGTAATTTTTGTTTCCGCTCTTCCGTACATTCTAACCACATTCCAACACGAGGCTTTTTCTGAATGATACCCATATCGTTCTCTTGAAGATATTCATTAATATCAAAAATTTTATTTCGGATAGATTTTTCAGACATACCAACCGCATCTGCAATTTGCTGCGTTGATACAACATCTCCATCAATAAGACAATTTAGTATTTCTGTATTATAGTATTGTTTTTTTGCTTCTTTCATACTCACCTCATCACCTTACACTAAAAAAATAACATAAATTGTATACGCTTACGTAAAAACTCACGCCTTTTTAATGTGGTAATTTTCTTGATAATCAAAATTTTTTACCACATTTAATGTGTTACTTTTTAATATCTGTGTAAAGCTTCCTTCCTTAGATAGACTCGCTATCCTTATAAGTATACCACAAAGGAAATTTCTGGTTATCTTATAAATAACTATATTAGAATTTTTTATGATAAGACCTTATAATATATATAGAATAGGGTACTAATTATGTTTAAATTTTTTAAAAAGAAAGAGAAAATAAAAAGAGAATTGCCACCAGGGACAATTCGTAAAGAGTTTCATTTTGAAGGAAATGTTCAAAATATTGGTTTTCGTTTTGAAGTACAACTCCATGCCAAACCATTAGGTATTACAGGCTATGCCAAAAACAACGATGATGGTAGTGTAACTGCACAATTACAAGGAAATTTGGAAAACATTGATAAAGTCATTTTATCTCTTCAAAACATTGAACGTATTCAGATTGATTCGATTACTGAAAAAGAGATTCCACTTGATTATTATGAGAATGATTTTTACATTCAATACTAGAAAGAAAAATACCAGTTCGCTATGAATTGGTATCTTTTACTCTATCTAGATAAGTTTGTATTCTTAGAATTCATGATTTTAAATACATCTTCTTGTGTTACCACATTAAAATCATGTTGAATCATAAGTTTTAATACACTAGCACTGATTGCGAAATCCACTGTTTTTTGAGGATCAAATCCATTGATTAGTCCATGCACAAATGCAGCACCATAGGCATCTCCAGCTCCTACTGCTTCTAAACTATGTACTCTATGAATTGGACTTTGGTAGAACTTTCCATCTACATAATAGATGCCCATCCAATCTCCTTCTTCTACAGTATACATATTTCTTAATACACTAGTCACACTCTTCACATTTGGGAATTGACGAGTGATTTCTAACATACCTTCTTTATAAGTATCAATCTGATCAATACCTGTAGATAAGTTACCATCAAAGGCATGAATTCCTAGTGTTGCTTCAAAATCTTCATCATTGGCAATACATACATCTACATACTGCATTAAATCACGCATGACAACTTGCGCTTGTTCTTTAGACCACATTTTTCCACGATAGTTTAAGTCACAAATAACTTGAACACCATTTTCCTTACAATACTTCAAAGCATTTCTTACTGTATCCTCAACATATTTAGATACAGCAGGTGTTACACCTGAAAAATAGAAAACATCTCCCGGCTCTAAGATATTTTCCCAATGATATTCACTTGGCTGAGATAATGAAAAAGCACTAAATGCACGGTCATATACAACGTTTGTACTACGAATATCACTTCCTTTTTCAAAAAAATAGATTCCTAAACGATCGCCTCCACGAAGCATATACTCCGTATTTACACCATAATGACGAACTTCACTTAATGCAGACATTCCTACTGGATTGTTTGGTACTTTAGATACAAAAGCACATTTATCTTCATACATTGCTAAGCTCACTGCAACATTGGCCTCTGCACCACCATAACTAGCTTCAAAGCCATCACTTTGCATAATACGCAAGTTTTCTGGTGTCTTTAAACGAAGCATGATTTCTCCAAAAGTTACTACCTTCATAATATATATATCCTCCCTAAACATTTCTATTATATCATTTTCTTTTAAATTATGTGGAATTATGGAATGTGTAGCACTCTGCTTGCGAAAGTGCTAATAAGGTGTATAATGTAATCAATTTATTAAGGAGGAACACTCATGAATAAACAAAAGAAGCCTTTATACAGATATTACACAATTATATTAATTGTTATTATGGCTTTAAACTTTATCGTATTCCCTATGTTTCAACAATCAAGGCTTGAAACCACAAACTACTCAGATTTCTTAAATAAAATTGAAGAAAAGAAGATTGATACCGTTCAAATTGAAGATCACAATATTTATTACACTTTAAAGAAAGACTCAACAGACAAGACTTATAAAACAGGTGTTATGAATGATTCAGATTTAGTCAATCGATTAGATAAATCCGGAGCTAAATTTGGACAAGTTTATCAAGAACAAATGAATCCCATTCTATCGAGTCTAATTTCCTTTTTCTTACCATTAATCATTTTTTGGGCATTTGGATCATGGATGTTTAAGCGTATGCAAAAGAAAATGGGTGGAGATGATCAAATGTCATTTTCACAAGGTTCTGGTTTTGGCTTAGGCAATCTAGGAAAGAGCAATGCCAAAGTCTATGTTGGTGAACAAACAGGAAAAACATTCAAGGATGTTGCTGGACAAGAAGAAGCGAAGGAAAACCTACAAGAAATTGTGGACTTCTTAAACAATCCAGCCAAATATAAAGAGATTGGTGCCAAAATGCCTAAAGGAGCCTTATTAGTAGGTCCTCCTGGAACAGGTAAAACATTGCTTGCCAAAGCTGTTGCCGGTGAAGCTGGTGTTCCATTCTTCTCTATTTCAGGTAGTGAATTCGTAGAAATGTTTGTCGGTAGAGGAGCTGCTAAAGTGCGTGACCTATTCAAACAAGCTCGTGAAAAAGCACCATGCATCGTATTTATTGATGAAATTGACACCATTGGTAAAAAGCGTGATGGTGCAGGCATGAATGGTAATGATGAGCGTGAACAAACATTGAACCAGTTACTTGCTGAAATGGATGGATTTGATGGTTCCAAAGGCGTTGTATTGCTTGCCGCAACAAACCGTCCTGATTCACTAGATCCTGCTTTAACGCGTCCTGGTCGTTTTGATAGAAGAATTCCTGTTGAACTCCCTGATCTTGCCGGTCGTGAAGCCATTCTTAAATTACATGCTAAAGACATCAAGTGCTCAAACAACATTGACTTTAACGTTATCGCTAGAGCTAGCGCAGGAGCTAGTGGTGCCGAACTTGCCAACATCATTAATGAAGGTGCTTTATTAGCCGTTCGTGACCATCGTAAAACAGTGGTTCAAAAAGACTTAGAAGAAGCCATTGAAATCGTTATTGCGGGTGAACAAAAGAAAGGGGCTGTGATTTCAAATCGAGAAAGAATGATTGTTTCTTATCATGAAATAGGACATGCTCTAGTCGCTGCCAAATGTAAAAATACGGCTCCCGTTCATAAAATTACAATTATCCCTCGTACAAAAGGGGCTTTGGGATATACTATGCAAGTAGAAGAAAATGAACAAAACCTATTATCAAAAGAAGAAGCTTTCCAAAAAATTATGGTGTATACAGGTGGCCGTTGTGCTGAAGAATTAATTTTTAATTCGATCACAAGTGGTGCGAGCAACGATATTGAACAAGCCACTAAACTAGCCAGAGCCATGATTACACGATTAGGAATGTCTGATGAATTTGGTATGACAGCTTTAGAAACAGTAAACAACCAGTATTTGGGTGGCGATACATCCTTAGCTTGTTCAAATGAAACAGCTACTAAGATTGATGAGGCAACCATCGCATTAATTAAAAAAGCACATGACGAGGCTTATCAAATTCTAGAAGACAACAAGATGAAGTTACATGAACTCGCCAAATTCTTATATGAAAGAGAAACTATTACAGGCGAAGAATTTATGTATATCTTAAATAAGCCAGCTGAAATTTCAACAAAAGAAGAATACTAAGACAAAGGATGAAGATCATTTAAAATCTTCATCCTTTTTGCATTGTTTTAAAGCTTCAACCAGCTTTGTTTCATCCAAAGGCTTAGCCAAATGCATATTCATACCTGCTAATTTACTATTCATTATGTCTTCTACAAATGCATTCGCACTCATCGCAATGATTGGAATTGTATTCGCATCCAATCGTTTTAAAGCACGAATCTTTCTTGTCGCATCTAAACCATTTAATTTTGGCATCATGATATCCATAAGAATAAAATCAAATTCATTTACTTCACTCTTTTCAAATAAATCTATTACTTCTTGACCATCTTTTGCACATACAACATGAATACCATTACGTTCTAACATATATTCAACAATTTCCATATTCAAATCGTTATCTTCTGCCACAAGCACACATAAACCTTCTAACGATATTTGTTGATTCCTATTATTTTTATTTTCAATTGGTTTTCCTAACTTAAAAGGAATCTGAATCGAAACCGTAGTTCCAATACCCTTTTCACTTTCCAATTGAATATTTCCATGCATATGCTCCACAAGCTTTTTGGCAATAGACAAACCAAGACCTGTACCTTGATATGTAGATCTACTAGAACTATCTTCTTGCGCAAATAAATCAAAAGCATGTTGAATAAAACCTTGACTCATTCCGATACCATTATCTTTACATCTAAATTCTAAAAGCGATGTCGAATCATCTAAACATTTCTCATTCATCCATACATGAATTTCTCCATTTTCTGGTGTAAATTTAACGGCATTTTGTACAACAATCATCAGTATTCGTGATAGATAGATTGGATACCCTCTAAAATTTGAATGACTCAATTGACCTTCATACCAATCCAAAACATATTGTATATTCTTTTCTTGTGCCAATTGTTGTGCATCAATATTCATGTTTCCTAATAATTTAGTAATATCAAAATCAACTTCTTCCTCTGTGAAATGATTACTTTCTAAATCATTCATATCCAAAACATCATTGACTAAAGAAATCAAATAATTTAACGACTGATGAACCTTATTTCGAGTAGTTTTTTGTAACTCTAAATCCTTTGGATTTTGATCTGCAATATGAAGCATACCCGCAATACCATTTAATGGCGTACGCATATCATGAGACATACTCTGTAAGAATCGAGTTTTTATTTTTGCCTCACGCTTTGCCTGTTCTGCTTCAAAGAATAAATTTAATTCTTTACGCTTTGTTTCACTAATTATACGAATTGTCGCAATGGCTTGAATCGCTTTTCCGTTCGCATTTCTTTTGGAAACAATAATACGCAATTTATGCCAGTTGCCATCCGCCATTCGATATTCCGCTAAAACATCTTCTTCTTTTTCAAGTCGTGAAGTTAATGTTTCTATATTCGCAAATTGATGAATGATATTTCGATATTCCGGTGCAACATCCTGTTCACATACATCAAACATTTTTTCAGATGCACACCCCGTTTTAGGAATAATGTCACTTCCTGAAATTCTTTCATATGTATCTGCTTCAAAATCAACTTTATAAATTGAACTATAACTTTTCGCAATTGTAGAAATCGTTTCATTACTCCTCTTTATTTCCTCTAAAGCATTCTGTAACCTTTTCTGCGTCGCTTTTTCTTTTTTGATAATATCATCAATATAACGGAACCCAAGTAATGCGTGACACGACTCTTCATCTTCACTCACCTTAACAACTTTCGTTTCAAAATATTGATGATTCTGCGCATTTGGATAACAACGATAATTCTGCGTTAGACTCACTTGTGTTTTCAACAAGGATTTTAAATTATCACGAGAAAACCACCATAAAAACTCAGGCTGCTCCTCCTTAGGAATATAACGCATCGCATATTGATAAGCATATTCATAAAAATCTTTATACCCTGAATAACTTCTTATTAATTCACTCGCATTGGTTTCATCCTGAATATGAACAGATTCAAATTTACCACTGTTAACTTCCAAATAATAGATAGCCGTAAAGTCAGAGCTTAGACTTTCTAGAATTTGTTTTTCTTCTTCCAATCGATCATTTCTTTCTTTTTCATGCTCAACAATGTCATTCACCAATTTAAAGCCCATCACAAAATCATCTGTATCCTCCGATATCTGCACAAAACAAGCCTGGAAATAATCTATTTTTCCATTAAATTTTCTTTGAAAAACAACCGGATATACTTTTTCTGTCTTGATTCGTTCACGAACGACACGATAATTCACATTTCTTAAAAAATCTTCTCGATCTTCTTCACAAACATATTCTGAAGCATATTTCTCCATGCTCTTTTGATAATTATTTTCTTTGGCAAACTTTTCAATTGCTTCTTGAGCAATATGATCCCCTTTTTTTGTTTGTTGATACAATTCAACCGTTAAATCATGATTGATCACCCATACCGTGACATATTCATGACTCAAACCAGAAATAAAACGCTGTTGAAGAAGGTTTTTTTCTTTATGTTTGTGAATATCGATAAGGAATCCACAAACATTTACTATCTTTCCTTTTTCATTTAAAACAGGCTTCCCAATGGCACGATACCAATGATACTGTTGTTCTTTGTTTTGAAGTCGAAATTCCGCTTCATAGGTTGCCTCAGGATCTTTAAGGATATGTATCTCTTTCAATTCTGCTCTTACACCATCCACATCTTGTGGATGCATATGCTCCCACAATCTCGCAAATGGAATTCTTGCCTCATTTGTGAGTCCATAAAGCATTTCAGACAGACTTTCACTACTTATAAACTCTACTGGTTTTTCATTATTATCAAACCGAATACAATAACGAGCCTCACCTAACTCACCGTATATCGCATCTTCACTGTCCTCGTTAGTATAAACCCATACAGAAAGATCTTTATCACATTCTTTATCCGAATAACAACTGATTTTCAAACGAATTAACGTGCCATCTTTTTTTCTAATCAATACATTCACTTGATTACCAGAAGACAAAATATTATATACATAATCATAGTCTAATAATTGATCAATCACTTCATGATAATCACAAGATACATATTCATCTCGATACAATCGCATCGCATCTGAATACGAACCTTTTGAGGCTTTGGCATAAGCACGAAATGCTTCTGGAGCTAAAATATCACGAAAAGAATCCGTAGTTCTATCCAGTATGTACACACCTGCATATTTTGGTGCTATTAATTTTAAAAATCGTTCCGCATCTCTTTTCTCTTGAAGAAGTTGATTCATTGAAATACCTCCCTCATATTGATACTTTAATTATAAATGACTATTTAATTTTTGCCTATTTTAAAATAAGAAATCTAACCAAAAAAGAAAAGAAGCAAAATTTGCTTCTCTTAATCACATAGATTATATAAATCTAAAATCAATTGTTCTGTCTTTTCCCAGCCAAGACAAGGATCTGTGATTGACTTTCCATATACATCTCCATCTGTTGGCTGATTTCCATCTTCTAAATAACTCTCAATCATCAAGCCCTTCACTAGCTTTTTGATATCTTCCGATTTACTTCTAGAATGCATAACATCCTTGGCAATACGAATCTGCTCTAAATATTGTTTATTTGAATTCGAGTGGTTACAATCTACAATACAAGCCGGATTTTTTAAATCAGATTTTTCATATAAGTGAATCAACTCCATCAAATCTTCATAGTGATAATTCGCATGCGCATGATTGAACTTATCCACATATCCTCTTAATATCGCATGAGCTAGTGGATTTCCATCTGTCTGTACTTCCCAGCCACGGTATACAAATCTTTGATCGGCTTGTGCTGCCACAATAGAATTCATCATAACTGTAAGATCTCCACCTGTCGGATTCTTCATTCCAGCAGGAATTCCTACACCACTAGCCACAATACGATGCTGTTGATTCTCCACACTTCGTGCACCTATCGCAACATATCCTAATAAATCTGATAAATACGCATGATTTTCTGGATACAACATCTCTTCTGCACAAGTAAAACCAGTTTGTGTTACAACATCTGTATGCAGCTTACGAATCGCAATGATTCCCTTCAACATATCCTCTTTGGAATGTGGATCTGGCTGATGCAACATTCCCTTATATCCAACACCTTTTGTACGAGGTTTATTGGTGTAAACACGTGGAATCATAAAAATCTTATCTTTAACTTTTTCTTGTAATACAGCCAAACGATTCATATAGTCTAAAACCGCATCTTCGCGATCTGCACTACAAGGACCAATAATTAAAATTAAACGATCATCTTTTCCAGTAAAAATATCTTCAATTTCTTGATCTCTTTGTTTCTTAATTTTCTGCACTTTATAAGGCAAAGGAAATTCCTTTTTCAAATCTTCTGGAGTTGGTAACTCCTGTATCTTCTTCATATCCATATTCAACATCCCTCTTTAATCACCCTTTGACAATATCATATTCTTGCATGTTTTTCAAAATTAGATACGATTTAATCGATATTCCAAGATGTAATCATCCATGATGAAGTCATTTCCTATATCTGTCTGTACAGAATCGATCCATTGAAAGCCAAACTTCTCATATACAGCTAGACTATGTTTATTATATTTGTTGCAAGTCAAATAAATAGATGGGTAACAATACTTTTCTGCCTGTTTCTTTACATACTCAAACATTTTAGATGCATAGTGCTTTCCTCTAGCTGAATCCTTTAAATACAGCTTTGACAAGAATAAACGATCCGGCTGATTCTGCAAACCAATATATCCAACTAACTCATCACCTTCATACACCTTATGATAATGATACTGCTGATGTTTTACTTGGTCTTGCATGGCATCAAAACTCTGAAACTTATCTACCATATAATCAATTTGTGCTTCTGAAATGATTCCAGGAAAAAATTCATGCCAAATCTTTTCGGCAAGAATAGCTACTTCTTTTAAATCTTTTTCATTCTTACACTCTACAATATTAATACTTTTCATAATGCACCTTCGAACTATCAAATTTATCTTTTACAGCCTCTTCTTGATCAATATATCCAAATGAAATCATCCACATTGGAACAATTCCCTTAGGCAGTTTAAAATATTGGTTTAAAGCCAAATAACGCTCTTCGTTCGGATACACACCCAGCCAGCATGAACCAATACCTAAGCTTTTCGCTTCAACCAACATATTCTCTGTAGCTGCTGCTAAGTCTTGTTGACAATAATCCAAACTATCATTCTTATTTTTATCCGCACAAACAACCATTCCCAAAGCTGCATCTTTTAGAAAGGATGCATAGGGTGTCATTTGACTTAAATCCTTTAATGTATCTTTATTCTCAACGACAATAAACTGCCAAGGCTGACTATTTCTAGCACTAGGAGCACTAAATGCTGCCTTTAAAATTAAATCGATCTCTTCTTTTTTTAAAGATTCCTGTTTATATTTTCTTATACTCGTACGATTAAAAATTGCGTCCATACTTTTTACTCCTTTTTTCTGTATTATATCACCATTTTGAAAATTCGCTTTCATTATATAATGACTATTCTTTTCTTTGTGTTACAATACAAGAAGGAGGATTTAACCATGTTAAAATTTGAACCATTCTATCAAGAATACGAAAGAACATTAGATGCCTTCTCATTGGCATTCTCAACAATCTATTTTGAACAAATGACAATTGCGCCAAAGAAAGGAATTCCTTATTCAAATGAAATGTTGTCTAGACTATCTAAACAAGCATTCATCATTGAAAATAATCCAGAAACAATCAAAAAGATCAAGGAATACGCAAAAACATTGCCAGAAGGAAGTTTGGAAAAGAAAGAAGTCGACTATCGTCTTGAATCCTTAGCTCAATCTGAAAATATTCCTAGTGATGTATACGCAAATTATGTAAAAGTTAAAGCCGATAGCGAATTAGCTTGGCACGAAGCTAAAGAAGCGGATAACTATGAACATTTCAAACCTCATTTACAAGCAATCATGAAAGAGACTTTACACCTTTTAGAATATGACCCTAAGTTTAATGGAAACAATGCATATGATGTATTGTTAGACCGTTACGAAAAAGGAATGACACAAGAAAAATATGACTCATTCTTTAATAATGTAAAAGAAAAATTGGTTCCATTAATTCATGAAATTCAAAACAAGCCACAAATCAATGATGACTTACTTCATGAAACTTATGCAGTGGATCGCCAAGAAAAATTTATGGATGTTATTTGTGACTTCATGAAAGTAGATTTTGGTAAAGTATACCTTTCAACGACAGAACACCCATTCACAGATTTCTTCTCAAGCAACGATACTCGTATCACAACACACTATTATCCAGATCAATTCTTAAGTGCTATCCTTTCAACTGTACACGAATATGGACACGCTCTTTATGGACTACAAATGGATCCTGCCTTTGAAGGAACCATGCTAACACAAGCTGTGGGTTCGGCTGCACACGAATCGCAATCTCGTTTTTTAGAAAACCACGTTGGTAGAAGTCACGCATTCTGGCAAGCCAATTATGATCAATTAGTAAATTTATTCCCAGAATTCAAAGATGTGTCTGTTGACGAGTTAGTAAGCATGATCAATAAGACAGAATGTGCTTTGATTCGTACAGAAGCGGATGAATTAACATACCCATTACACATTATGGTTCGTTATGAAATCGAAAAAGAAATTGCGAAAGGTAACATAGACTATGATAAGCTACCAGAACTATGGGCCGATAAATACGAAGAATATTTAGGTGTTCGTCCTGCAAACTATAAAGAAGGTGTCTTACAAGATATGCACTGGTCTACAGGCTATTTAGGATACTTCCCAACATACGCATTGGGTAGTGCTTATGCTGCACAATTGTATGCAACAATGGAAAAACAATTTGATGTAGAAGAAGCCCTATTAACAAACCACTTTGAAAAAATCACAAACTGGTTAAAAGACAATGTACACCATTATGCTGCAAGTAAATCTATGGCTGAAATCGTAGAAGAAGTAAGTGGTGAACCATTCAATCCAGACTATTACACAGATTATTTAATCAAAAAATACAAGAAATTATACAATCTAGACTAAGAAGAAGTGAATAACATCACTTCTTTTCTTATTGATGAGAATGGTTAGAAATGAATCATTCTGAATTTTTAAGAAAAAAAGCAGCTAACCTATTTTCACAGACTAACTACTCATATTTAGTACCTTATTCAAACTTATTCTACAAATCCGCAAATCAATAGCCGTGGAAACATCACCACACTTAAAATTACTTACCGCACGATCCATATCTGCCAATGTCCTGGCTGAAATGCTCTTTGACACTGATAATCCCCGAGGTTCGAGAATAATACAACCATTTCCATATTCTTTCACATTGTAGTAATGATAAGTAGCTCCTCTAAGAGTAATTCTTTTTTTGTTATCCAAATGTGCAACATAATCCTTTATTGTTTCCATTATCAACACCTCCAACACAAATCTAAATGTGGGAATTTCCATCTCTTATCCTCATAATAATTTTTCTTTATTCTTTGTCAATCTAATTTTGCTTGTTCACTATCATCAGGAAAGGTTCTATGCACAACAAGAAAAACAAATCCTTTATTGATTAGAATGGTTAGATTGGTTAGTATATGGGTAAAAAGGAGCTATTTTATGATATTTCAAGAAGATTGTAAAGATGTTCAAGATACATTTAATCTTTCTCAAACAACTTGTGGACGCATTTTAAGCAGAATGAAAGAAGAAGGTCAAATCTCTCAACATGGTAAAGGTAAAAATACATTCTATATACAAAATGAAAAGAAGTGATTCCTCACTTCTCTTTATTTATAGTCAAATAAACCATCATTCTTTTCTTCCATAGCCTTGATGATATGATATACAAATTCATTATAAGGCGTTGGAATATTTAGTTCTTTTCCCATCTTCATTATTGCACCCGAAAACATATCAATTTCGGTATGCCTTTTAGCATCCAAGTCCTGCAGTGTAGAATATCTGGCCGTTTTAGGCACTGTACTGCCTCGTGTAGCACTTGGATCTGCCTTTGACATATCTATGCCTTTCGCATTGGCTATGGCTTCCAATTCTTCTTTTAATCCAGACTGTATAGCTTTCATATGATCACTATCCGAGTAACATCCAACACCAGCTCCAAGAATGGCTTGAGGTAAGTTTTTAGTTACATTTAAGCGAAACTTGCTCCATATTTCTTCCTGAATATATGAAGTCATTCGATAGCGTAAATTGCTTCGACTAAACAATCCATCGATTTCCTTATTTTCTTCTAGCACAATTCCAATCGTTGTTTCTGGATCAAATACATATCCTAAGCCTTCTTTATGACTTGCAACTTTAATCAATGAATACACCATATGCTGCATACCAATCTGATTTCCAATAATTTGTTCACTATCCACACCATTCATTAAAGACATGACTAAAGTATGTTCATCTACGATTTGTTTAATATCTTCTAAAGCATCTGGCAACGCATTGTATTTTAAACATACAATCAGAAGATCTACTCCATGTGCTTCTTTGGGTGTTAATACTTCTGGATGGTAAATGACATCATTAATTAAACAACCATTCCTTTTTAATCTCTCATATCGTTCATCTTTTGCGATGACACTTAATTGTATATCGCACTTTGATAAGCCATAAATACAATAGGAGCCAACAGCTCCCGCACCTAATATCGCTACAGATTTAATTGTCATGTACTTCACTCTTTTCTTTTAAATGAACATGGTACTTTTCTTTTACATAAAGCCCCAACAAGATTCCAACTACATATAGAGAAATATCCCCTAAATCAAATACGCCTCTATGAAAGATCAACTGCATAAATTCACACAGAAAACCAATGAACACAGAAACAATGAAATTTTCTTTGTTTGATGAAATAAATAGTCCATTCACCCATGGCATAAACATAAAGTATCCAATATTAAATGCGAATACGATCCACTCTGTCCAAGAACCATAATAGATTTCTCTAAGACACGCAAATGGATTCAACTGAATAATACTGATACCTTGATCATAGCGAATTAATAGGGCAATAATTAAAAACAAATAATACGCAAAGAAAAACATGGCTCGATGTTTTACATTCCAGTTTTTCGTAAAAAACATCAACGCATCATATATAACGACCAGTTCAATACACCATACGACAAATTGAATTGGATACCATCCCATGCCAAAAATTTCCATTAAAACAGCTGTGACGTAGTAATGAATGAACAAGGATAAAACTAAACTTAAAATTAAGTATCTCCAATTTTTCATTTTTAAAGTCCCCTTATTTTCTTTATATTATGACACACCAAACTTTAAAATTCATTAAAAATCTAAAATTGAAGAATCCCAACCCATATCCTTATATCCTTGTTTACAACGTTCCATATACGAATCGCTCGGTTTACATATTGGAAAACGATCATACATTTGGTAGATAAAACCAGTGATTGTTTCATTGTTTTCTAATAACACCTTTTCTTTAAAACAATCATATAAGTATGGATAGTCTTCATATTCATCTAAACTCTTCTTATCACTTTCACTCACATCCCATACAGCTACTCGCACAAAATTTCCTTGTTTCTTATCTACCGTAAGATAAGCTCGTCCAGGATTTCCACGATATGTAAGTGTATAGTTTTCAAGTCTTGCCAAAGATACAAACTTCGCATCTTTACATCGTTGCTTCATTTCTTCTTTGTTTAAATTACTTCCATATGCGATATAATACATATCTTCCCCCTAAAGAAAATAGGATGACGAATCATCCTATAGTTTACTTTCAATATTTTGCATCAACATTTGTTCAGGCATATATCCTGAGAATGCTGCAGCTTGTTGTCCTTTTTTAAATAGAATCATTGTTGGAACAGACATAATGCCAAATCTTTGAGCTAAATCTGGACTTTCATCCACATCCACCTTTACGATTTTTACTTTTCCATCTAATTTATTTGCGACTGATTCAAGCACCGGTGTCAACATTTTACATGGTCCACACCAAGTTGCGAAGAAGTCGACTAAAACTGCATCTTCATTCATTAATGCATTAAATTCTTCTGTGTTTACAATTTTCATACAAGGTTCCTCCTTATCTGATTCCATTCTATAACAAGCCTTTGCGTAAGTCCATTTCTTTGCCCGCCAACAAAGCATCAATGACTTTTCCAATACCATTATTCATATTGGTGTCCGTAACTACAGTAGCTGCATACTTAGCTTCATCCATCGCATTCCCCATAGCTACACCAATACCTACTTGTTGAAGCATCTTCAAATCGTTTTGTGCATCTCCAAAAGCCATGACCTCATTCATACTGATTCCAAGTTTATCACAGATTTTCCACAATGCACTAGCCTTGTTGACATGTTTTGGCATAATCTCTAGCCAATCTGGGCCAATCAACAATACATCATAATCACTTAAAGCCGCTTTAATTCCCTCAAAATTCTTTTCAAAGAATCTAGGAGAATGCACCATAATCACTTTATTGATATCTTGCGTCAAACGAATTTCTTCAAAAGGCAAATCAATAAAATTACGATTTTCTTTGCCATCCTTCAAGCCATAATCATCTGGCTCTCCTAAAATAGCATTTTTGACTTTTTTCTTTACACGATTCAATGAAGATATGTAACTATAAAAATCATATCCACATTGAAAAATTCCCTCTACACCAAATTGCTTACAAACTTTCTGAATCTTAACTCCATCTTCTGCCGTTAATACATCATCCAAATCATATTCTTTATTTTCAAAATCATATACAACTTGCCCGTTTACCAATGCCAAAAAATGATTTCCATTTTCTAATCCCAATGGTTCATATACAAATTTACATCCGTTTTTATCTCGACCCGACGCAATCACAACGTGCATACCTTGTGCCATCGCCCTTTGAATCGAATCCACCGTTCTTGGATCCATTCTTTTCGATTCGTCTAAAAGTAAAGTTCCATCTAAATCAAAAGCCAAACACTTTATAGTCATAATTATTTATCCAATTCTTCTTGATATGAGAACAATTTTGTACAATATTCTCCATTAAAACATGCCAAGCATAAACCAACGCCATGCGTAGCTTCCTTCATTTCTTCTTCGGTCATAAAACGTAATGTATCCGCATGAATGTAGTCACGAATTTCTTCTACACTCATCTGAGCACCAATCAATTGATCCTTTGTAGAAGTATCTACACCATAGAAACATGGACTCGTGATGACTGGACTAGCGATACGAACATGCACTTGGGTAGCTCCTGCGTCCTTCAATAATTGAACAATTCTTCTTGAAGTCGTACCACGTACAATCGAATCATCAATCATAACAATTGATTTTCCTTTAACCACACTAGATACAGGACTTAATTTTAATCGAACGCTACGATCACGCATCGCCTGTGTAGGTTGAATAAATGTACGTCCTACATAACGGTTTTTAATCAATCCAGTTTCAAATGGAATGCCCGCCTCTTCTGCATAACCAATGGCTGCTGATAAAGATGAGTCTGGAACACCAATAACGATATCCGCATGTAAATCTTTATCTTCTCTAGCAAGAATAGATCCTGTAGCCTTACGGAACGCATGTACATTGATACCTTCCACTACACTATCTGGTCTTGCGAAATAAATGTACTCCATTGCGCACATATGGTTATCTGTATTTGTTGAATAAAATTCATGTTTCACAATACCCTTATGGAACTCTACGATTTCTCCTGGTTTTAAATCCACACTTTCATAAATTCCCATAACTTCAAAAGCACATGTTTCACTACTAATTACGTAGCCATCTTTACTTTTGGCATAACTTAAAGGTCTTAAACCATGACGATCACGAACCGCATAAATAGTATCCTCATTCATAACTAAGAAAGAGAATGCACCTTCAATACGATTTGCAGTCTTCATAACACGTTCTTTTAAAGTACCTTTTTGTTTCTGAATCAAGTGAAGAATAATTTCACTATCACTTGTTCCCTGGAAAATAGCCCCTTCATTTTCAAGTTCAATACGAAGCTCTTTTTCGTTAACAATCTGTCCATTATGAACGATAGCTAAACTTCCATTATGTCCCTTTGATACAATTGGCTGAATGTTTTCATTTTCCTGACCGCCCGCTGTACTATAACGAACATGCCCAACAGCTAATCTTCCGACCATAGAGTCTAATTTTTCTCTTTGAAAAACATCTACAGTCAAGCCTTTTCCTTTCTGTAAAGTGATATTTTCGCCATCTGAAACGGCAATACCACTCGCTTCCTGACCCCTGTGTTGCAAGGAATGCAAACCATAATACGTAATACTTGCTGCATTATCTACGCGATATGCACCAAACACACCACACTCTTCATGAATTTCATCAAACATAACTGATCTCCTTTGCCACAACATTATATCATGCATATAAGAAAAAATGGACGACTTTTCATCATCCATTCATTTCTTTTAAACGTTCTTTTCGACTTAGATATAAAACACCTATTTTATACACACTTGCCATTGTTGGAATTCCTAGAAACATACCTGGAATACCTGCTAAAGATCCAAAAATCACAACAGTCATCATGACATAGATTCCTGGTAACCCTACTGAATTTCCAACGACATGTGGATAGATCACATTACTTTCGATTTGTTGAAGAATACATAAATATAATAAGAACCAAAGAGACATAACTGGACTTACAGTAAATACCATAAACATACCAATCGCCCCACCAATATAAGCTCCAATCATCGGAATAATATTAATAACTCCAACTAATGTTCCAATCATAGCCGGATATGGCATACGTAGTATAATCATTCCCAATGTACATAGAGTCCCTAGAATTGTTGCCTCAATACATTGTCCACCAATAAAAGCACTAAATGTTTGATTAATAATATTCAAACACTTATCCATTCTACATTTCACAATTTCGCTTAGATATAGATTCGTTAAACGGTGATACAACCGAACAAATCTTTCCTTCTCTAATAAAACATAGATTGCGAAAATAAACATCAACACAAAATTAAATACACTATTCACAATAACAGTTACAACATTAAATGTAGTACCCACAACATTGGTAACACCGGTTGAAAGAACATTAATACCGGATTGAATCAAATTTTTCCAGTTGATATCTAAGTTATTAATAGATTCCGCAAGCTGTGGATTGTTCTCAAATAAATTCACCAAAAATTTCTGTGTATTCTCAAAATACTTTGGCAATACTTGTACAATTACACCAATGGCTTCACTTAATGATGGAACAACGAGTGTAATTAAGAAATACACAAAAAGAAAAATTAAAATCAAAGAAAGAAGCAGGCTTGTTGCACGCTTTCCTTTCTTCATAAAACCTAAGCGCTTTTCAATCTTAGCCATAACCAAGTTAATCACAAAAGCCATCATAGCTCCAAACACTAAAACTCTACATGCATTCCATAATATAGATACCATAGAAATCAATGTGTCCAATTTAATCAATCCAATAATGATGATTGTGATTCCAAATATATATATCCATAAATTTCTTTTCTTCATAAGCACCTCATCTCCTTATTCTAATACATACGCGTATACTTTTTAAATAATTTGTCATTTCTTTCTTCCGTACCATCACAGTTTAAAGATGAAAAAACAGGTACTTCTACGTTGTGTTCAATCAAATACTTTGCACATGCCACATTGATGCATTGCGCAATGAAAGAATTGGCCATACTCGATGTTGGACAAAGTTTGACATCCAAGCCATCAATAGATAAAGCGCAATCTCCAACTTCTCCACAATTATCAATGACAATATCTGCAATTTGGTACAAATTCTTTCCACAAGAATGACGAGAAGATTGAGCAGTTGTATGTTTCATACTTGTGATGGCAACTACATGTGCACCACGACTTTTAGCTTCAAGTGCAAGTTCGATTGGATAGGCATTACGCCCAGAATTGGATGCGATCAAAACGACATCACCACAAGATATACCATATAACTCTGCTAAGATTTTGGCGTAACCAGGCAGTCTTTCAATATGTGAACTCTTTGTCGGATGCTCCGTCATTGTAAGTTCACTTGTCAAAATGGGAACCACAAAAGCTAAGCCACCTGCACGAGCATACATCTCTTCTGCCATTGTATGAGAGTGTCCACTTCCACTGACAAAAAACTTATGGCCATCCATAAATGCCTTGGCCACTAAATGACCGGTTTGTTCTAATTTTTCAGACTGTGTTTCTTGAATCTTTTTAATGATATCAAGACCCACTTCAAATACTTCTTTCATATTATTATTTCTCCTTGATATGCATATTTCTTTATATTCATTATACAACAAGAAGAAAAATAAAAAACAGCCATTAAGGCTGTATATTGTTTAAGTGGTGCCGACTATAGGAATTGAACCCACAACCTACTGATTACAAGTCAGTTGCTCTACCAATTGAGCTAAGTCGGCATAATTTATATGGTGCAGAGAAAGGGATTTGAACCCTCACGCGATCTCTCGCACTGCCGCCTGAAGACAGCGTGTCTGCCATTTCACCATCTCTGCGACTGAGTGTATTATACTAAAAATTCAAACAGTACGCAACCAAAAAATGTGACCTTTTTAACAGTCACATTTTGTATATATATCAATTAGATTCAATAAGATTTCCACATTCTTTTCCATCGACTGAATGGGAACATATTCAAAACGTCCATGCGCATTCTCATATCCCGCTGATAAGTTAGGACAAGGAAGTCCTCTATGAGATAAGGCTGAGCCATCGGTTCCTCCTCTAAATGGTTCTGTTTGAGGGGTTAATCCTACACTTTCAATGGCTTGTTTCAAATATGGAATCATAAATGGTACTTGATCAATCACTTCTTTTAAATTACGATATTGAATTCTTTGTGTAATATTTACGGTACCTTGTCCATACTCTTTATTTAACATATCCACAATCATTTTTAATGTGTTATTACGTATATCAAACTGCAAGCTATCATGATCACGAACATTGATTTCAATCTTGGCATATTCACAATCCCCATTAAAACTCACCACATGATAAAATCCTTCTCTTCCTTGGGTATATTGTGGTTTTTCTAATGCCGGTAATTTATTTAAGAATGCATTTCCAATATCCACCGCATTTTTCATAATGCCTTTTGCGGTAGCTGTATGTACTGAAATACCATGAATCTCAATCGTTGAAAGACTCGCATTAAATGTTTCGTCCATATAATAGCCCAAATGATCTCCATCTAGCGTATATGCGATGGGTGATTTAAAGCGTTCTAAATCTAAATCTTTAGCAAGTCCACTTACTTCTTCATCTGGCGTAAATGCGACGGAAATAAAATTATGTTTGATTTCTGGATGTTTCACTAAATATTCCAACAACGTCATGACAGCTGCAATACTTGCCTTGTCATCCCCTCCAAGTAGTGTTGTACCATCCGTTAAAATCAAATCTTGCCCAATATATTGTTTCAAATTTGGAAATACATTAGGCGACATCACAATATCTTTTTCTTTATTTAAAACAATATCATTTCCATCATAGTTTTCTAACACCCAAGGCTTTACATCTTTACCACTCGCATCAGGAGCTGTATCCATATGTGTCACAAAACCAATGGCTCTACCCGTTTTTACATTCGCTTCTAAAGATCCATATACTACACATGTATCTTTATCATAATATACATTTGTAGCACCAATTTTTTGAAGCTCTTCATAAATAACACTAGCTAAATCATGCTGACAAGATGTTGTTGGAACACTTGTACTATGTGGATCGGATTCTGTATTGATTCTTGCGTAGCGCATCAATCTCTCTTTTACTTGTTCATAAAATTTTGTCATAAGGATTCTCCTTTTTTGATTATTCTATTCTTATTCTAAAAGAAATGAAAGACTCGAATTTAAAAAAAGGTACCTAAGAGAATGTAGGCACCAACTTAAGTCCATACTTTTTTATTTCTTATACATAATAAGTCCATTGAAATGTCCATTTTCTTCAAATGAATAAGTTTGAATATATGAAAATTCTTTGAATAGTTTATCAAACTCAACACATTGTTCTTGTGATTCAAAAACAACTTTAATCACATCCTGTAGTTTAGTTGAACAACCTTGTATGCTAAGAACACTATTTTCTTTAATTTTTTCACAAATCACATCAAATAGGCATAGATACAAATTGATTTGTTCATCATATTTAATATTTGAAAAAATATCTGTTGGAAGATTCATCGAAAGTTTTATGTGTCTATTTTTTAATTTACTTTTGTACTCATTTAAAACTACAGACATTGCGATATTATTCGAATAAATCTGATTAAAATTTTCCAATACAATTTTTTCTATTGCATCTATACTTTGTGCATATTCCGCCTGATTTTCTGATTTTTCTATCCTATTTTTTAATGTCGTGATTTCATGCAGTAACGAATGCATAAAATTAAAATTTGATTTATAGTTTCTATCCATCATATCAAATTTTATAGCATTAAATTCATTCTCCATCTTTTCTAATTTCAATTCTTCTTTAATCTGTAAATTGTGAATAAAGCCATATTGAATTAAAAATGAAATGAAGATTAGAATTGTTAAAAAGAAGAAAACATTCAAGAATATTTGATTCTTCTGCAGGATTTCACGATAATCTTTGTAACATAAAGCAATCCCTAAAAGAAAAATAATCGGAATCAACACAATGTATGTAAACTTGATTGTATTCTTATCATGGTAGAACTTTGATAATGTAAATCCTATTGTATACGAAATAATCTGTGTTGTTAAAATCACAATTAAATATGTAGATGAATGTACATCTATTGGTGCACTAACAACATTAAAAATCTCTAAAAGTAGAATCGATACTAATTCTGAAATTGCGAAAATAAAATAAACAAAAATAAAATAAATCAATTTTTTAGATATTTTACCTTTGTACATATACATGATGTAACATAGATTCAAAAGTAGAATAATCCATCGGCCATAAAATGTCATTCCATTCCGATTTAAATACCACTGAATTAAAACTACTGTTATGTATGTTGGTAAAACAAATTTATTGTTTTTGAATTCACTAAAAGACCTGATAAAAAGTGTTAAAAACAATAAATTTAAAGATACTGATATTAACATCATAATGATTTAAATAAAGATCTATAATAATTGTCAATAAAGGTCTTTTTATAAAATTTTGACAAAGGAATTTTCTCATTGTTCGATAAGAAAAGATCTCTTTCATCTTTACTAATACCAGAAATATATTTAAGATTTACCACATAACACTTGTAAGGTTGCGCAAAGCCATATTCTGTTAATTTTTCAATCCAATATTTCAAAGGGTAACTTGTTTTTATTTGTACTCCATTTAAAAAGTGAAGTACAGTTGCACGATTTAAAAATTCAACATAGAGAATCTTATCATAGTGGATTTTATATGGTGCAATTTTAGAATCATAGAACCCCATATATTTTTGAAATGTCGCACCTAGTACATTCTCCATTTCTTCATTAAATATATTTTCATCAATTGGTTTTAAAAAATATCGTTTGGCATCAATAGAATATCCATCAATCAAATACTGTGAGTATTTAGAAGTAATGATGATCATCAATTCCGGATAAACTTTTCTAAGATTTTTAGAAAATTCAATTCCATTATTATTTCCGATTTCTACATCCAAAAATAATATGTCTACATTAGAAAGGGTATCCAAATTCTCATTTAACTTTAATTCAATACTGATCTTGTGATCGATATTACGTTTATTAAAATAATGGATGCATAACTTTTCAAGATCTTTAGAATCTTTTAAATCATCATCAATTATCAATACATTCAACATAACCCTCCCCCCTAATCTGTATGATGAATGAACGTGCAGAAAGTTGCTTCAAAAAATTGTTTTCTTTAATTACCCAGTCAATTCTTTATATATGTCCTGAGCATTTTCATGATACCTACATACATATATGACAATTATATATTAATAAGAACTGACTTCCAAAATTAAATGATCGGTTCAATTTTTTGAATGTATGTATTATTTTGATTATATATGATGTTAAATAGATAATGCTTATATCATGCATAAGAGGACAAAATATCGCATAAGACGATTTGGCGAAACCTTCTAGAGCCAATCATGTATGCTATAATTCATTGTAACTAGGAGGATAAAATTTTTATGAATTTTAGAACAACTTCAACTATAGGAGAACAAATGAGTCATGTAAAAAAATATGCTCCATTATTATTACTTAATATTCCTAGAAAATATCAATACTTATTATACTCCATACCTTTTTTTGCAATATTTGCAGATTTTGTTTTTAATTTATTAAATCACATCTATTTCTTATGTATCTTTGACTTTTTTCTTTTTATTGTAACTATACATACTATTATTTCTTTAAGAAAAAAGATAATGATTCCTGAATCCATTTCATCTGGTATTCTTAATCCTAATTCTATTATTGAAATTGAAATCACCGACAAACAAATCATTGGTGTCTTACCAAATAAAACTATTATTAAAGATTTGAGCGAGTTTACAAATTATATGATTGTAAAAGATGGAGTATTTTTAATGATGAATAACAAAAAAGAAAAAAAATATATATTATATATACCTTCAAAAAAACAAGAATTAATTCTTTTATTTAAGGAAAAGAAAATAAAAGGTATCTAAAACTCAAGATTTTTAAATTATCATAAAATTGGAACTTTTTTATAGTAAGTTGCCAATTTTCTTTTATTTTACGCTTTTTGCTCTAACTAGTTGAATACAAAGTACAAAGCAAAAAAACACATGCTATGCGAATAGTATCAAAGAAATGTTATACAAAATAGATGTGTGTAAATATCACATCATTTTCACACCCAAATATAATGTTGAAGGGCAGATTCTCCACAAATTCTAACTGTATTTTAAACTACAATCAGAATATATAGTAAATATAACAGAAAGCGAAAACCATTCTACACTTAAAAAAGATATTCCCTTATTCGAATATATCCTTAATGCTTATATAGATTTCATTTATGGCTCCACTGATTGCACATGCTGCATCTGAATCTTGTGTATATTCATAAATTTGTCTTGCGTTACAGTATGTATCGGCTGTAAATGCTTATAGCCGAAAAGATCATCTTTCTTCATCTCAACAATACGGAAGAAATCTGTGATTTGATGCATTCTTTTCTTGATTGATAATAGAATTCCCTTTGTATCACAGCCTGTATACTCTCTTGCCAATGTGAATAGAACTTCATATCTATTGATATACTTGCCTTCTTGCACCTACATATCCTTGTGACCATTTAAGAACTTTGCATTCATTATACACAAAACAAAATCAGATGAGCACTTGATCATACCGTTCCTCCAGATCAAAATTTTTAAAAATATAATAATATACTGTATTTATCGCATATTTCAGAATTTTCTATAACCAAATTGATTATAAATTGTGATATAATCATATAGTTAAAAGATTATAAGGAGAAAAATACCTATGAATTTAGATAGCAGTAAACCGCTATATAGGCAAGTAGAAGCAGATATAAAAAGCAAAATAGTTTCAAAAGTATATGTCGCCGGAGAAAAGATGCCTACTGAAAATGAGCTCAGCGAACAATACAATGTCAGTAAAATTACCATACGTAAAGCCATCCAGAACCTTTCAGATGAAGGCTACGTAAAAAAGGCACAGGGAAAAGGCACTTTTATCACCTATAAAAAAGAAAAGATGTACTTAAATAAACCTCGCGGATTTAAAGAAACACTTTCCAGCAAAGGTCATTCTTCTAAAAATGATATTATTCAAGCATCTTTTCTTAATGCGGATGGAGACATCTCAGAAAAACTGTCCATTCCTTTAAACACAAAAGTCGTCTATCTGGAAAGACTTGTATGGGAAGATAACGAGCCTATGGCTATCGATAAAATTTATATCGAAGATGAGAAATTCCCTGGCTTCATCACCAAGCTGAGCAAAGATCGTTCCTTTTACACTATATTAGAAAAAGACTATAATATCCAACCTAAACATGCCGTTTTAGAAATTGATGGCATCATTGCTCAGAATCAACATGCGGATCTTTTGAAATGTAACATCGGAGACCCATTGTTTTCCATCAATAAAATCAGTTATGACTTTGAAGATAAGCCAATTCATTATTCATCAACAATTGTCAGATGCGACAGAGCAACTTACGTCGTTCATACAGACAACTCCAACATGATGAACACAAAAACCAAATCAAAATAACAAAAAAAGTCCCTACGGGACACTATTCAATTAGAGCAGAGGCAATAGTCTCTGCTTGTTTTATAATATAGTCATGTTTGATACTGAACTTTATTCCAAACACACATCTAATAATGCTCTGTCATGTGATGATAGAAATTATGACCCTAATTAGCCTAGAATCAAAGATATTTTATAAACTCACTATGAATGGCTATACGATCTCTACATACACGGTAAAGTTCGTGAAGCTGTTCTGGATAATGTAAAAAAAACTCTTTTATGTAACACCTTTTATTTAGGCTCTGACTATTTCGTTTGTCCTGAATGCAATAACTTCAATATTGTTAATCATTAGTGTCATTCAAGATTCTGCACTTCCTGTGGTGTTAAGTATCAAAAATTCTTGCAACCAAAGCTCAGGCTATGTGTGTTGATGTTCATAACCGTCATATTGTTTTTACAACAACAAAGAACAGGATGTACTTAACAGAGTGCATGAACTATTAGGACAGCATCAGAAATTCAAACGAACACTTACTCAAAGAAAAGCCAATCTACAATACAAATTAAAGAAACTAAGATTCAGACACCGATAATCATGATATGCTTAAATGCAGATGTGGTCATCTTATGGACTAGATCAGTTCTGACAATCCATTTAAAGGAGGATACCGACACAATGACAGATACTACAGAGCAGTTTGTCTTGATGAAATGCGAGAAATGTGGTTACACAGAAAATGTGCCTATTCATGACATCCTTATACTTAGACAACTAACTACACCTGATGACACTGAAGACCATCTTCTTTGCCCCTTCTGTTTACATGATATGTATCGTATAGATTCACCTAGATTCAAACATAATTAGGTCACATAAAATATACATATGTTTTCATCATGCTCGAATGAAATAATAATAATTATCCCGAGGAAAATCTCCCCGGGATTTGTCTTATGCGACGCATTGAAATTCTTAATATATAAAAAAACAGATGGTTTTGCATATCTGAATATGCATTGCCATCTGTTTTTGGGTTCCCAATCTGAAATTATGTATATTTGAAAGAGAGATTAAATGTTACTAGAGAATTCCAAGACCACCCATAACCAATCCAAACAGAATGGTTCCAATTAATAATACGTTAGTATTCACTTTCTTCTGAATAAGCTTGTAAACACCCAAAGTAAATACAAGTGGTAATAACTTAGGGAAGATAGTATTTAACATATCCTGCAGAACAAGAGATGTACCACCATTCTGGAACTGTAATGGTGTAGTAATGTTTACCATACTTGCAACCATTCCACCTACAACCAAAAGACCTACGATAGAAGCGAAATGCATGACACGATCCATAAGGCCTCCCTGATAGAGTTTTGCAAGGTATTTATTACCAGATTCATATCCAAGGAAAGTTGCATTATACGCAAATAGTAATGATGGAATCGCAAACAATACTACAGCCAAGATTGGACCTAACACACTTCCCTGCTTTGCAAAGGATAAACCGATACCAAATGTGATGATTCTTAAAGTTCCCTGGAAGAAACTGTCCCCAATACCTGCAAACGGTCCCATCAAACTTGTTTTAATCATAGGAATGGATTCTGTCTGGAAATCACCTTCTTCAGAATTGGCATTCTGCTCTTCCATAGAAGCTACAAGACCCATAATAAATGGTGTCATCTGAGGTGTACAGTTAAAGAATTCCATATGACGTCTGTACGCATCTTTTTTTCTTTCTTCATCATCTGCATATAATTTATCTAAGACCGGAGACATTCCGCACATGAATCCCATGTGTATCTGACGTTCATAGTTCCAGGAACACATGATTGTCAAAGATCTTAAGAAAACTTTACGCAAATCTGCTTTTGTTAATTTCTTCTGTTCCATAATTATACATTTGCTCCTTTTCCATAGAATACCTTATCTAAGATGTATGCCAAAATGATAGCAAACAGTGTTACGCCAACCAGATCCAATCCGGAGTAAGCAACAATCAAGAAACCTAACATAAAGTAAGGGAACATCTTTTTAGACAACATAGTACTTAATAACATTGCAAATCCAAGTGCAGATAACAAGTTACCGGATACTGTCAGACCTTTTGTAATAACTTCAGGAATCGCATCCACAAAGTTACTTACTAAATCTATTCCTAAATATACAGCTAAAAAGACAGGAATAAAGTATACTAAACAGTTGAAGATAAAGGACCACCATAAATGAACATGAATTGCCTTTTTGAATTTACCTTCATCAATTGCCTTATCTGCAAAATGTGAGAACTGTGCAATCACCATACGCATCAGTTCACTCAGAAATTCACCTGCAACTGCTACAGGAATAGCAAGTGACAGAGCTTCTTCTGTAGTAGCACCCGAAAGGATAGCAAACGCAGTAGCAATGACACTTCCCAGTTGCATGTTTGGAGGACCAGCAGCACCAATAGCCACAAAGCCCATGGACATCAATTCTAATGAGGCGCCAAGGATAATTCCCTGTTTCATATCGCCTAAAACTAAGCCGGCCAATGTACTCAAAATAAGAGGTCTTCCGATATTCTGGCGTCCAATCAATCTGGAGTCAACAACCGCAACCAATGAGACCAAGCCTAATAATATAGCCTTAATTAGCATAATATTTCTCCTTAATTATGATATTATTATTCAAAATTTGCGCGTTCAATCGGTGAAGTAGGCACCATCTGGATAATGATCTTCTTACCCATGGAAATCAACTCTTTAGTTGAAGCAAGTTCCTCTTCATTCAAGAAGATAGCTTTACCATATGCCTTAGAACCATTCTTCTTTGCCACACCACCATAATTGATTTCTGTAACTTCCGGCAATTCTTTAACAAGCTGTACAGCTTCTTTAGGTCCTTTAACAATAATCATGATATTTTTATCTGCATTCTTTTCCACAACTTCCTTTACTTTAGAAAATGGAATGATGCTTAATTCACAATCTGCTGGTTTAGCAATGCTAAGAGCCATCATACTTATTGGATCATTAGGCACTTTATCATCTGCCACAATAATATAATTTGCTGACAGTTGTTTTGTCCAGGAAAAGATTACCTGACCATGCAGAAGACGATGGTCAACTCTAACTAATTTAATCATACATTACCTCCATCTAATAATTTGTTATAAAACACCATACTACGGGATGCATTTTCACAAATTTCTTCTATATTCAGCTCTTCCCAGGAAATGCCGTTTTTCTTCATAGTCATAAGTTCTAAAACAAATGGAAGATTGATACCCGCAATAAATTTTCTGGATGAATTGATAAATGGTAAAGATACATTTGCAGGTGATCCCCCAGGAAGATCCAACAGAACTACCAGATTTCTATCTTTATAGACTCCATCTATCATAGTTTTTATCTTCTCTGAAAAATCTTCCAGAGATTCAGCATTTTCAAAACTTAATGTCCCAAAATCATCATCGTCGATATCCAGAATTAATTTCAGTGCACCTTCATAACCTTTACATAAACTACTATGCGTAATCATTAACACATCAAATGCATCTTTCATATTTCATACCATCCTTTTGTATTTCATCTAAAAGTGGAATACCCTCATGCAAAGAGGATATAATTTTCACTGTCTGCCGTTGCTGTATTTCGGTAGCCTGAACTAAATCCGGCACCATCACAACAGGAATTCCTGCAGACCACGCAGCCTGTACTCCTACAGCAGAATCTTCAAACACGAGAGCATTATCTTTGCAAACATTCATAGTATCAATCACATTCAGATACACATCCGGAGATGGCTTTGTATGTTTTACCTCATCCCCGCAGCATATATAATCAAAATACTGTATCAAATGTAATTTTCTTAAACGTTCCTCTGTCAAGACTCTACTGGTAGAAGTAGCTACTGCACACCGAATACCTGTCATTTTAATGTAGTCCAGAATTTCATAGACACCCGTTTTGACTTCCAACTGACTTTTCAGTCTTTTAAGGCCTGTTTGTCGTGCAGTATCAAGAAATTCCTCTGTAGAGCATTTTCCTTGTAAAACAGTATTAAGAAATTCTCTTACAGCAATTCCAGTCCGCCCAACTACATGCAAAAATGATTCCTGTGTCCATTCTGAAATCCCATAGGATTCAGCTACATCACACCAAACATTCTGCCAGACTCTTTCGGTATTCAATAATAAACCATCTACATCAAAAATGACAAGTTCCAGCGACATATTTTTTCCTCTTAGTATTCCATCTGCCACATGTAACGACGAACGTCTAAAGAATGTCCGCGTTCAAATGCAATGGCTTCCACAAAGTGACGAATGACAACACCTGTAAGAATTGCAGCTATGTATTGTCTAGCTTCCTCAGCAACATTTGATAAATCAAGATCTTTCTGATCAAGAACTAACAAATCTTCTGTAAATTTCTTAGCAAAATTTTCAACACGTTCATCAAGGAATCTTGTCTTGCCAATGCTCTTTACAAGCATAAATGGAACATCATAGTCTGTAACTTCAAATGGTCCATGGAAGAATTCACCAGAATGAATGCAACCAGAATTAATCCACTGCATTTCCATAAACCAGCACATTGCTGTGGAATATACTTCACCATAGTTAATACCACTACCAATTGTATAAATCGTCTTTTTACGTTTATTATCTTTTGCCCACTGTTTAGCCTGAGCATCATACTGTTCTTTTGCTTTTGTAGATAACTCTGTTAACTTTTCCAACTCTTTAAAGCAAATATCCCATTTTGCATCAGCTGCAAGAACACCAAGTAGCTTGAATAGCAATCCGTAAAGAATACCTTTATTCTTATCAGAATCGCTGACATCTTTACCCCAGTCATAATGTACTGGATATTCTGCAGCTTCCCATAATGGAGAACCTTCTAAATTAGATAAACAAATTGTAATTGCGCCCTTAGATCTTGCAAGTTTTGTAGCAGCAACTGTTTCTGGAGTATTACCTGAATGTGAGCATGAAATAACCACTGATTTTTCGCATAGATTTTTAGGTGTGTCATATACAAACTCATTTGCAGTGTATACATGTGATGGAACAGAAGACTCCTTATCAAATAAATACTGACCTGCCATTAGCACTGCCTGAGAACCACCGCAAGCCACGAAATAAACTTCGTTAACTTCCTTTCTGGAAGCTACTGCTTCAACAGCTGTTTTAATTTGTAATTCATGTAAGTTTCTCATATTTTCCCTCCTGAATGATTATATATCATTATGTGTCCTTACATAACCTATTATATCGATAGTATATTTTTGTCAAGCGCTTTCATTTACTTTTTTTTACTATATTAGCAATCGGCTAATCTACAATCGTGTATGGATCGATGAAAAGTACATAGAAGATTATCAAGTGCTGGAATCTAATAACGAAAAGCATCCAAGAGGATTATCGAAAACAAAGATATGCATCGTAGTAGCTATTGATTCCAATAAGAATATGACAATGAACAATAATATGTGCAGCTGGTTGAAAAGATATATCTGGAGGTTTATAGGAATGGAAGTAGAAAACTTACAATCTTATTTAAATTGGTTTATATATCTGCAGAGATGTAAAGAGAGAAATACACAGATTATTTTATGCTCTTCAGTAACTCATAATAAAAAAACTCCCGTGTTACCATACTATTGTAATCAGATCATGTTATGCATTATTTTTTCCTCTTATACATATCTAGTCAATATTTAAAACAATATAGTATACTTAAATTAGAAAGGCAGGCACTTAACTATGAAAAAATTAGCTATCGCAATCACCAGTTTACTTTTAATCACTGGATGCTCTTCTACACCTACCATCACAAACACAAAAAATATCAAGGAATATATTCTAAAGGATAATGTAGCTTATGATTCATTCTCTTCATATAGTGATTCAGATACAATTATTCGTTTACCAAATGGAGAATATATACATGGAACAAAAGAAGTGAATGGAAAATATTATGATAGTGATCAAGATTCAGGAGCCATTCAGGCAAAAAAAGCTAAATATTATGCTTTACTAGCTATGGATGTAAATAACTATTTAACTGAAGAATTTGAGGGATTCAATGATTCAGATGAGGTTTTCTATAATAAGAAAAATGGTGGCTTCACAGATGCATCTACAGTCATGGATGAAAATGGTAACGAAAAAGACTTGGCCAATAATCCAGACTATGAATCTATGACAATAAAAGAAGCAAAAGAAAAAGAATACAATCGTTTGATCCAAGAAGATGCTAAAGAAGAAAAGAAAAATCTGTCTTCTCCAGTAAGTGAATTAAACTCATTATTGCCAAAAACAGATTATATTTCACGAACGGTTTTCAACAAAAAGAATAAATATGCCATTCATTATTATGAAGTAGAAGAAAATAAATATTTTGACTATATAAAGAAAATAAAGGAGAAAGGTTTTGATTCCATTGATCCAAATTCTCCAGAAGAATCTTTTTTAGGAGTTAACAACGATAATATATTAGTCAATATACACTATGATGCAACAAATAAAACCCTTGATTTAGACATTCGAAGACAATAAGCTTTACTCACCAAAAGTCCAGACAACATTTGATTGTCTGGACTCTTTTTTGATGAAAGCAAAAAAAAGACTGGAATTTTTCATCCAGCCTTTGATATTAGAATAATCCTACGATTTTACCATCTTCATCCACATCCATGTCTAATGCACTTGGATGTTTTGGAAGTCCTGGCATCGTTAACACTTTACCTGTTAGAGCAACAATGAAGCCAGCACCTAAACTTGGGCGTAATTCACGAACTGTAATTCTAAATCCTGTAGGACGACCCATTACTTTACCATCATCTGATAATGACATTTGTGTTTTGGCCATACAAATTGGTAATTTATCCCATCCTAATTCATTGAACTTCGCAATTTGTGCTTGTGCTTCTTCTGTAAAATCAACACCATCTGCACCATATACTTTCTTGGCAATGGTTTCTATTTTTTCTTCAATAGTCTTTTCTAAATCATATAAAGGAGCATAATTATTTTCTTGATCACATAACGCAACGACTTTGTTGGCTAAATCAATAGCACCTTCTCCACCTTTTGCCCATACTTGAGATAATGACATTGGGTGGTTGTTTTCTTCACACCATTTTTCTAATGCAGCTACTTCAGCCGGCGTATCTGTCGCAAATTCATTGATCGCAACAATGTATGGTAAACCAAATTGTTGTACTGTATCAATGTGTTTTGCTAAGTTTTCACATCCTGCAAGCATAGCCTCTACATTTTCTTCTTTTAAATCTTCTAAGGCAATTCCACCATGTTGTTTTAAGGCACGAATTGTCGCAACAATCACAACCGCATTCGGTTTAAGATCAGCCAATCGACACTTGATATCCAAGAATTTTTCAGCACCTAGATCTGCACCAAATCCAGCTTCTGTAACTGTATAATCTGCAAGTTCTAGACATGCTTTTGTGGCAATAACAGAGTTACATCCATGCGCAATATTCGCAAATGGACCACCATGAATCAATACTGGATTGTGTTCAAGTGTTTGAACAACATTAGGCAATACAGCATCTTTCATAACCATAGCCAATGCGCCTTCAATACCTAAATCATGTACATATACAGGCTTATCATCATAAGTATATGCCACAAGCATTTTTCCAAATCTTTTCTTTAAATCCATTAAATCATCTGCCAAACATAAAGCTGCCATGATTTCACTTGCGACAGTAATATTAAATCCGTCTTTACGTTCAACTCCATTGGCTTTTGCACCACAACCAATTGTAATATTACGCAAAGTACGATCATTCATATCTAAACAACGTTTAAATGTTACTTTTTCAGGATCAATATTCAATTCATTTCCCTGATGAATCACATTATCTAAACATGCACTAACTAAGTTATTAGCTGTTGTAATCGCATGCATATCTCCAGTAAAGTGAAGGTTGATATCTTCCATTGGTACAACCTGGGCATAGCCACCACCTGTAGCTCCACCTTTTAATCCAAATACTGGACCTAAACTTGGTTCACGTAAAGCCATCATCGTTTTCTTACCTAAACGATTTAAGGCATCACCTAAGCCAACAGTTGTCGTACTCTTTCCTTCTCCAGCCTTAGTAGGATTAATAGCTGTAACTAATACTAATTTTCCATGAGGATTATTTTCAATGGATTTCAAATAATCAAAAGACAATTTAGCTTTATATTTTCCATAATGTTCCAAGCTATCTGCAGGAATTCCAATTTTTGCGGCAACCTTTTCAATTGGTTCCATGACGCATTCTTGTGCAATTTCTAAATCTGTTTTAGCCATTTTACATATCCTTCTTTCCAATATCATTTCTGTGAAATAAATCTTTACATTGAATCTTATCTAATTCTTTATATGTATGATCAAATGCAGTCTGTAAGTCATCTTCTAGAGTAACGACCATTAAAACACGGCCTCCATCTGTTACCAATCCTTCATCTGTCATTTTTGTTCCCATGTGGAAAACCAATCCATCTACATCGTCTACACCTGTAATCAAAGATCCTTTTGTAGAGCTTGCAGGATAGTTTGTACTTGCTAAAACAACACCGTGGCTGACTTTATCTGTCCATTTTAGTTCAACTGGTTTATTATCCATTAAATCTAAAATAGCTTGGACAAAATCACTTTCTAAACGAGGCAAAATAACTTCGGCTTCTGGATCTCCAAAACGTGCATTGAATTCAATTGTTTTAATACCTTTTTCTGTCAACATCAATCCACCATATAAGAATCCAGTGAATGGAACACCTTCTTTAACCATAGCACTTGCCATTGGTTTCATAATTTCATTCATAGCTTCATCGATAATTTCAGAAGTAATCTTCTTAACTGGACTATAAGATCCCATACCACCTGTATTTGGGCCTTTATCTCCATCAAATACACACTTGTGATCTTGGGCTACTTCTAAAGGTACAACTGTTTCATTGTGTACTAGACAGATCAAAGAAAATTCAAATCCAAATAAACATTCTTCAATCACAACCGAATTATTTTCAATCGCAAAGGCAATGTCCAAGGCTTCCTTAGCCTGTTCTAACGTAGAAGCTACTGTAACACCTTTTCCGGCTTTTAAGCCATCTTCCTTAATAACAATAGGAGCCCCTTGTTCTTGTACGTATGCCCATGCAGATTCTAAATCATAGAATGTTTTATAAGCAGCTGTTGGAATATTATATTTTGCCATGATTTTCTTGGCAAAATCCTTACTTGATTCGACTTGAGTCGCCTTCTTATCTGGCCCAAAAATATTTAGGCCTTCTTTTTTAAACGCATCTACAACACCTAGAGCTAAAGTTGCCTCAGGACCTACGATGGTTAAATCTACATTTCTTTCTTTTGCCAAAGCAACAAGACCTTCTACATCATTGTCTTTCACATTGACACATTCTCCAATTTTTGCCATTCCAGGATTACCTGGAGCACAAATCAACTCATCACATAAAGCTGAACGTTTGCATGCATACGCAAGTGCGTGTTCACGTCCGCCCTTACCGATAACTAGTATTTTCATTGCGTTTTAATCTCCTTTTTCTTTACCATTCAATCATAACAGAAAAAAGCCCCTAATGGGTCTTTATTCACAATTTTTTTAACAGAAAAAAGGTAGAACATTATATTCTACCCCTCTTGTTTTCTAAACCTTTAAGAATTGTGCTACATCTAGCACGAAAATTGTGGCTCCACCAACAGTAACTTCCACAGGAAAACTTGCATAACGGCCAATGTCGTAACTAGCTGTACTAGGTACAATTTCCGTTCGCTTACTTGAATATTCCTTGATGATATCTATAGCTGCTTCTACTTTTTCGTCTTCACAACCAATGATCAACGTTGTATTGCCTGCGCGAAGGAATCCACCAGTCGTTGCTAATTTAGTAACAGAAAAACCATTTTTATTTAGTGCATTACTTGCCACTGGACTATCGTCATTTGATAAAATTGCTAGGATAAGTTTCATAGTGCTTCCCCCACCTTTCTAAGGTTATTATATAAGAATTTATGCGCAACTACAACAAGAAAAAAGAACCATAATCTTTAGAACAATTCCTCTTATTTCATGTATAATAGATATAGAGTTTAAAAGGGGTTAATTATGTTAAGGGAATTTAATTTTTTATGCACAAAAAAAGACAGTATCCTATCTTTTGAGGGTCAACTATGACAAATAAAAAAAGGAAAGATACTTTCGGAAATGGCTTGATTGCTTTTTTATTTGTATGCATGATATTTTTGATGGGTTATGCTTTTAAAAATCCTATATTATTATATTCTACAAATCCAGAAGTAGAGATCAATCATGAATATGATCCAAAGACAAACATTCAACAAGTCTTCTATCATTCGGATTCTAGTGTTCAAGTTTCAAGTGATATCGATACTAAAAGAGTAGGTAATTATACAGTTACTTATCAAATAAAAGACTATAAAAAAACGTGTACAGTCTCAGTAAAAGATACGAAAGCGCCAAAGCTAAAAGTTAAAACGTACACCACCGATTTAAAAGAAGATGTGAAGCCCAATTCTTTTGTAGAAAGTGTTGAAGATGATTCAAAGGTTACCTTATCTTTTAAAAATAAAGTGACTAAAGATGAAAAACAAACAGTGACGATCATAGCTAAAGATGCATATGGAAATTGCACAATGAAAGATACGACACTTACGTTAAAAAAAGATACTGAAAAACCTGTTATTAGTACAGATCCAATTCATGTCTATACAGATTCAAAACCGAACTATAAATCTTATATTGAAGTAACGGATAACTTAGATTTAAATCCAAAGATCAAAATCGATTCTTCAAAAGTAAAGACAAAAAAAGAAGGCACTTATAAATTAACGGTTACGGCAACGGATCGTTCTGGCAATAAGGCTAAGAAAAAGATTAGTGTCGTTGTTGAGGAACCTACAAAAGTCGTTTATCTAACATTTGATGATGGTCCAAGTGAAAATACAGATAAAGTATTAAAGATACTAAAGAAATATGATGCGAAAGCTACATTCTTTGTGACTGGAAACAATCAAAAATATAATGATTCCATTCGAAAAGCAGAAAAACAAGGAAATACAATTGCACTTCATACATATACGCATGATTATGCGACCGTCTATTCGTCTACAGAAGCATATTTTAATGATTTACAACAAATAAGTGATATGGTTAAACAAATCACAGGAAAAGCTCCAAAATATATTCGTTTCCCTGGTGGTTCAAGCAATATGGTTTCTGCCAACTACTCTCAGGGTATTATGTCAAAACTTGATAGTATGGTACATGAAAGAGGTTATGAATATTTTGACTGGAACTGCTCAAGTGGGGATGCCGCATCAAACAGCGTACCTGCTCAAACAATCGTCGATAACTCAACGAATTGTAACTATGATCAAATTATGTTGTTATTCCACGACTCAAGTCCTAAAACTTCTACAGTTGAAGCTTTGCCAGCCATCATTGAAAACTATAAAAGTCGTGGTTATGTATTTAAAGCGATCAGTGATGATACACCCATATTCCATCATGGAGTCAATAACTAAGTCAGCAATTTGCTGGCTTTTTTTATACAAAAAAATCGAAGGAATTAACCCTCGATTACTGCTTTGTAGTACTTTAATAGATCTTGCATCAATTCAATACTTTCTTCAACCTGATCTTCATTCATCACAACAACTTTTGTGTAGTTATGTAAAAGTATAGGTCTAGAAACATTATATGTTTCTGCCAAATGATTGACCCAATCCTCTGCTTCTAAGCCTTGCTGCTTTGTAATAACACCTTCTGATATAATTACACCTTTTACGTCTGCAAGCGATACGGGAACACTCCATTTGATAAGTCCTGCATGGCATGCATACTTTTGCGGTTTATTTGATTTTAAAGCTCCTGTATAATTTTCAAATGTACATTCATCACATTGATGTAATGCAGATGAACTTGTTTTTAAACATTTACAAAAGAAATTCTTTTCCTTTGCACTGCTAATTTCTGTCTCGTCTTGCACGAAATAGCATCTTAATCCAGTAATATGGTAATACGCATCCATTACCTTTTTGATTGCTTCTTCAGGCAACATAAATAACACCTCAAATCCTTTTCTTATCTTAATTAAATCACTTTCAGTGACCGATTTCAAGCATATTGTAAGCCGTTTCAATTACTTTTTTTGTAAATTAAAACCAGATGTTTCCACCTGGTTTCTTGGATTATTAAATTCCTTTTATTTTATGAAATGCATGCTGTGCTGCAATGGCACCATCGTTACATGCCGTAATAACCTGTCTTAAATTTTTGTCAATGACATCGCCTGCTGCATAAATTCCTGGAATTTTTGTTTGACGATCGTCATCGACTAGAACATAGCCACGCTCATTTAATATACCTAAATCTTGTACACAATCCGTATTTGGATCTTGTCCAACATAAGGGAAGATACCTGAACATTCTATAACATGTTTTTCATGAGTATCCACATTTTCAAGTTCAATACCGGATACTTTTCCTTCTAAGCTAAGAATTTGAACAGGAATATGCTTCTTAATGACATGAATCTTTGCGTTCTCTTCAATTTGTTTTTGAATATGTTCTTCAGCTCTAAATACGTCTCTGCGAATCACAATCGTTACACTGCGCGCAAGCCCGGCAAGATAAATCGATTCCTCTAATGCCGAGTTTCCTCCACCAATCACTACAACCTCTTTATCTCTAAAAAATGCACCATCACAAACTGCACAGAAAGAAACACCATGTCCTAGATTTTCATTTTCCCCAGGAATATTCAATAAACGTTCCTTTGTTCCTGTCGCAAGAATGACAGCTTTCCCTTTCACAACATTCCCATCGTTTAAATATACATTTTTATTTTCATCGATTTTATTGACTTCACCATACGCATATTCAGCTTGAAAAGATGTTGCTTGTTCAAACATATCCATTGCCAACTGTGTACCTTCAATATCTTTTATACCTGGATAATTACTGATTTTATTTGTCTTAATCAATTTTCCACCTGGCGCTCCATTTTCTAATATCAAAGTTTTAAGTCCTGCCCTTGAACCATATAATGCTGCGCTTAAACCAGCAGGGCCGGCACCAACTATTACCAAATCGTATTGTCGCTCCATATGCGATCCTCCTTACATAATGATACTAACTGCATTAAATCATCGATGACCTTACATGGATGTGCTTTTTCTAAAGCTTCGCGTTGTTTTTCATCTACACTAAACCCTACAGAATAGGCAGCCATATTTTTTGCGGCTACAATATCCGCAACATTATCACCAACATAAATACAATCGTCATGACTAGTATGTAATAAGTTGCATGCTTCAATCAAGCCAGATGCACTTGGCTTAGGTTCGGGCAAATTTTCTTTTCCCAATACAACCTTGAAATAGCCATCTAAACCAGCTTGTTTTAGTCCTCTTTTCACAACTTCAATACGCTTATTTGATACTACCGCACACTGTATATTTTGTTCTTTTAACCCCTCTAACATTTCTTTGGCATGAGGCACTTCCTTTAATAGATCTTTATGCAACGATTTATTGATTACTTGATAACGATCAATAATACTTTGTACCTGATCTTCTGGGAAATACTTTGAAAAAGTTACTTCTAGCGTTGGTCCAAAGAATGAATATAGTTCTTCATTTGATAATTCATAATCGGGTTTTAATTCTTTAAAAACTCTTCTAAATGTTTCAAAAACCAATTGTTGTGAATCAATCAGCGTTCCATCCAAGTCAAACAAAACAATCGGTTTCTTTTTCCAGTGAAAAGCTTTATGAAATACGCCCATTAAGCCAAGACAACCAACAACCATTAAAGCTAAAGATACAAGTTGAGCTGTACGAAGGCCAAATACCATTAAAGAATCTGTTCGCATTCCTTCAATCACAAAACGTGTAATTCCATACCATACCATATACATAAATCCGCAGTCACCGCGTCTTTTATACCAATGCTTACGGAAAATAAATGTGATAAACAAGAATCCTAATAGATTACATACACTTTCAAATAAGAAAGTAGGCATACGATAGGCTCCGTCAATAAACATTTGATTTTTAATAAACGCTGGATAATGCGCAAAGAAACTCTCAGATACAATCCCACCATAGGCTTCTTGATTCATAAAGTTTCCCCAACGACCAAAGGCTTGTGCCAATAACACGGTTGGCATGATCAAATCAAACATTCTTAAAAATGAAATTTTTCGTCTTTTGAAAAAGAATAAACTAAATATAGTTCCTGCAATCAAGCCTCCATGTATGGCCAAACCACCGTTCCAAATGGCTACAATTTCATTTAGGTGTGAAGAATAATAATTCCATTCAAAAATAACATACCATGCTCGAGCTCCTAGAATTCCAATAAACAACATAGGAACTACATAATCGTCTAGAACTTCAGGTGCATATCCCCATTTCTTCATTGTTCTTTGACATAGTAAATAGGCACACAATGCGCCTGTTAAAATTAAAACGGCATACCAAGCAATTTCTAAAGATCCAAAAGAAACAAAAATTCTAGTGTTCGGAAACAGATGCATCGAATTCCTCCTTCTTATTCTCGGATATTTGCGATAGTACTCGCTCTTCAAATTCTTTAGCTGAATCTAAGCCATCTTTCAACAATAAGAAGTTTGTCACAGCCGTTTCAATAACAGATGACATTGGTCGTCCTTGAGAAACCGGAATAGTCATCTTTAAAATTTTGATTCCTAAAATCTCATTGTATTCTTTTTCTTCAATTCCAACTCGATCGTACTCATAAGAATCATTAAATGGTTCTAGATCAATTTGAAATTCAATTTGTGTTTCATGGGCAACAGCTCCTACTCCATACATACGAGAAACATTGATAATTCCAACACCTCTCAGTTCCATGAACCCTTCCAACATAGGTGTCGTTCTTCCTACCAAATCATCGTGTATTTTGTAACAATCAATACGATCATCACCAACTAATTGATGGCCTCGTTTGATAAGTTCCAAGGCAATTTCGCTTTTTCCCATACCACTTCGACCGGTAATCAATACACCAACACCAAATACACGCACTAACTCTCCATGAATGACTACAGATTCTGCAAGACATTCATCCAAATAGTTTGTGATACTAACGATTGCGTGTGATGTTTGATGTTCTGTTTTAAATACAGGGAAATTTTTACGTTGTGCTATCTCTTTTAAAACAGGAGGACACTCATGCCCATGCGCAACCACAATACATGGTGTACTATCTCCTGTCAAAAATTCAAAAGAACGACGCTGAGAAATTTCATCCATCTGCTCTTCGATATATCCTATTTCTTTATCTCCAAGTACGACAAGACGTTTTGTTTGTGTGTCTGGAAAATATCCGGCTAGTTCTAATCCAGGGCGATTTGTATCTGCCAAAGTCAACGGACGATTTAATGAGTCTGAATCCCCAGTCACAATAGTCCACATGAATTTTTTAGCTAAATCACGAACAATTACTTTTGCCATGGTCTCCTCCTTTTTCTAACATTGGTTTTAAATATTGACCTGTATAACTCTCTTTACATGCAGCAACCTTTTCTGGAGTTCCCGTACAAATCACAGTTCCTCCTCCTTGTCCACCTTCAGGTCCCATATCTATAATTTGATCTGCACATTTGATCACATCCAAATTGTGCTCTATAACTAATACTGTATCACCATGTTCTACAAGACGTTGTAGAACATCTATCAATTTCTTTACATCATCACTATGCAAGCCTGTTGTTGGTTCATCAAGCACAAATAATGTTTTTCCTGTTGCCTTCTTTTGAAGTTCACTTGCCAGTTTAACACGTTGTGCTTCACCACCAGATAAAGTCGTAGCACTTTGACCTAACTTAATATAAGAAAGTCCTACATCGTTTAATGTTTGTAGTTTATGTTTGATTTTTGAAACATTGCCGAAAAATTCCAAGGCTTCTTCAACCGTCATATCCAATACATCCGCAATCGTCTTACCTTTATAATGGACTTGTAATGTTTCTTCGTTGTAACGCTTTCCACCACATTGATCACAAGGTACATAAACATCTGGCAAAAAGTGCATAGAAATACGTAAAATTCCATCGCCTTGACAAGCTTCACAACGTCCACCTTTCACATTGAATGAAAAGCGTCCTTTATCATAACCTAACATTTTAGCTTCTTTTGTCTGCGCAAATAAATCACGAATATCATCGAATACACCTGTATATGTAGCAGGATTTGAACGTGGCGTTCTACCGATTGGATCTTGTCCTATTTCAACAATTTTATCAATATTTTCGATTCCTTGAATTTCTTTACATGCCCCTGGCTTAATTCTTAATCGTCCTAGTGCATGTTGTAAACCATGTGTTAATACTTCTGTAACTAATGAAGATTTCCCACTTCCTGAAACACCAGTGACAACAGTAAATGTACCAAGTTTAATAGTTACATTCGCATTTTTCAAGTTGTTTTGACTCGCTTTCACAATCTTTAGTTTTTTGCCATTTCCTTTGCGACGCGTTGCCGGTACTTCAATTCTTTTACGTCCACTTAAATAAGCTCCCGTAATTGAGTTTTCGTTCTGCATAATTTCTTCCGGTGTTCCTGCCGCAACGATTTGTCCGCCATGCACACCGGCACCAGGTCCTACATCCACAATATAGTCACTTGCTCGCATTGTGTCTTCATCATGTTCAACCACAATTAATGTATTGCCTAAATCACGCATATCTTTTAACGCACCAATCAAACGATCATTGTCTCTTTGGTGTAAACCAATACTTGGTTCATCCAAAACATACATAACACCCGTTAAGCGGGATCCAATCTGTGTTGCCAAGCGAATACGTTGCGCTTCTCCACCTGATAAAGTGGATGCTAAACGATCAAGAGTTAAATAACTAAGTCCAACATGATTTAAAAATGAAAGACGGTTTTTAATTTCTTTGACCACCAACTCTGCAATCTTAGCTTGTGTTGGAGTTAATTCTAACTGATCCATAAAATCGATGGCTTCACTAATACTCATTTGCGTCCATTCATAAATGTTTTTTCCACCAACAAGTACAGATAGTGCCTGTTTATTTAATCGTGCTCCATGACATTTCGGACATTGAGCATCTGCCAAGAAAGAACCGTACCATTCTCGAGACATCGTTGAAGTAGTTTCCATATATCTACGTTCAATCATAGGGCAAACACCTTCAATGTATTCTAGCTTTGTTGAGACGATTCCCGAACGAGAATTCAACTGGTATGCGATTGGTACATCTGAACCATATAATAAATAGTTAAGCTTCTTTTTAGGTAAATCTTTGATAGGTGTATCCATGTCTATTTCATAATATTTAATGAGCGCATGAATTCTCTGCCATTCTAGATTTTCTGTATTTACAATATTTTTATAATAATGAATGCCGCCTTGGGCAATTGATTTGGTATCGTCCGGAATCAACAAAGATAGATCTACTTTCTGTGTAATACCTAGTCCTTTACATTCTGGACAAGCTCCGAAAGGAGCATTAAATGAAAATAATTTAGGTTCTAGTTTAGGTACAGAAAAACCACACACTTTACATGCATAATTGCTTGAAAATAATGTTTCAGAATCATTCGTTAGTAAAATAGCTAAACCATCGCTTAATTTGAGTGCAGTTTCTAATGAATCATGAAAACGCGAACGATCATCACTCTTTACAATGCGATCAACAACAACATCAATTGAATGTTTCTTGTTCTTATCTAAAGGTTCAAGTTCTTCAAGATACTTAATTTCTCCATCAATACGAACTCGAATATAGCCTTCTTTCATTAAATTTTCTAAAAGATCTTTATGTGATCCCTTTTTACCTTGAATCACTGGACTTAAAATTGTACATCTGGTTTTATCAGGTAGTTCCATGATCTTATCAATCATTTCCTTAATTGTATTTCCAGTAATAGGAATATGGTGATCAGGACAATAAGGGACACCTATACGTGCATATAATAAACGTAGATAATCATAAATTTCGGTAACTGTTCCTACGGTTGAACGTGGATTATTAGATGTAGTTTTTTGATCAATTGCGATAGCTGGTGATAATCCATCGATTTGATCAACATCAGGTTTTTCGCTATTGCCAAGAAATTGTCTAGCGTATGCAGATAGAGATTCCATATATCGACGTTGTCCTTCAGCATAAATGGTATCGAAGGCTAGAGAGGTCTTCCCACTTCCAGAAACGCCTGTCATAATGACTAATTTATCTTTAGGTATTTTTAAACTTATATTTTTAAGGTTGTTTTCACGAGCACCTTGTATTGTTATATACTTTTGGTCCATAATAAACCTCCTATGCACTTTATTATACCATAAACATCTATTCATGATATGTGAAAAAATGTGCAAGGAAAAAAGCCAAGTCTAAGTAAATAAAGACTTGGCTTTTGAATATATAAGTAAAAAAAAGGACCCGGCAGCTAGCTATCTTCGCAGGGGCAAGCCCAACTATTGTCGCCGTGAAAGTGCTTAACTTCTGAGTTCGGGATGAGTTCAGGTGTGTCCACTTTGCTATCGCCACCGGATCTTGAGTTCTCTTTCGATCCCTCAAAACCGAACAACTATTCTGAAGAAATTCCATATTCCTGATTAAGTCCTCGACCGATTAGTACCAGTCAACTCCGTACATCACTGCACTTCCATCCCTGGCCTATCTACCTTATCGTCTTTAAGGGGTCTTACTTCTTGCGAATGGGAGATCTCATCTTGGAGTAGGCTTCGTGCTTAGATGCTTTCAGCGCTTATCCTTTCCCTACTTAGCTACCCGGCTATGCCCCTGGCGGAACAACCGGTGCACCAGCGGTAGGTCCATCCCGGTCCTCTCGTACTGAGGACAGCTCTCCGCAGATCTCCTTCGCCCACAACAGATAGGGACCGAACTGTCTCACGACGTTCTGAACCCAGCTCGCGTACCGCTTTAATGGGCGGACAGCCCAACCCTTGGAACCGAATCCAGCTCCAGGATGCGATGAGCCGACATCGAGGTGCCAAACCTCGCCGTCGATGTGAACTCTTGGGCGAGATCAGCCTGTTATCCCCAGGGTAGCTTTTATCCGTTGAGCGACGGCCCTTCCATTCGGCACCGCCGGATCACTATTCCCGACTTTCGTCCCTGTTCGACTTGTCTGTCTCACAGTCAAGCACGCTTCTGCAATTGCACTCGACGATTGGTTTCCATCCAATCTGAGCGTACCTTTGGGCGCCTCCGTTACTCTTTGGGAGGCGACCGCCCCAGTCAAACTGCCCACCTGACACTCTCCCCGTACCTGTTCTCGATACCAGGTTAGAACCCCGGTCACACAAGAGTGGTATCCCAACGTCGACTCCTCGTACACTGGCGTGCACGTCTCTTTGTCTCCCACCTATCCTGTACATGTATGACCAGAATTCAATATCAGGCTGCAGTAAAGCTCCATGGGGTCTTTCCGTCTAGTTGCGGGTAACCTGCATTTTCACAGGTACTAAGATTTCACCGAGTCTGCTGCCGAGACAGCGCCCAAATCGTTACACCTTTCGTGCGGGTCAGAACTTACCTGACAAGGAATTTCGCTACCTTAGGACCGTTATAGTTACGGCCGCCGTTCACTGGGGCTTCGGATCACTGCTTCAGATCGCTCTTAACAGATCCTCTTAACCTTCCAGCACCGGGCAGGTGTCACCCCCTATACTTCGTCTTGCGACTTCGCAGAGAGCTGTGTTTTAGTTAAACAGTCGCTTGGGCCTCTTCACTGCGGCTTAATTGCTTAAGCACTCCTTCTCGCTAACTTACGGAGTCATTTTGCCGAGTTCCTTGGCAACAGTTCTCTCGCTCACCTCGGGATTCTCTCCCTGCCCACCTGTGTCGGTTTTGGTACGGGCCGCATATGCATTGCCAGAAGCTTTTCCTGGAAGCCGTCATCATGTGCTTCGCTACTTTCCGAAGATTTCGCTTACCTGTCACGCTCTAGCCTTATGGTTACCGGATTTGCCTGGTAACCAGCCGCTTCGCTTCGCCCTCAATCCATTAAGAGGGTCACACTATCCGTCTCCGTCACTCCTTCGCTCCATATACGGGTGCAGGAATCTTTCGCCTGCTTTCCATCCACTACGCCTTTCGGCCTCGCGTTAGGTCCCGACTTACCCAGGGCGGACGAACCTTCCCCTGGAATCCTTGGGCTTTCGGTGTGTAGGATTCTCACCTACATCTCGCTACTCACACCGGCATTCTCACTTCTATACAATCCACCGCTCCTCACGGTACGGCTTCTGCTCGTATACAACGCTCCCCTACCACTATAGTTTCCTACAATCCGCAGTTTCGGTATCAGGCTTAGCCCCGGTACATTTTCGGCGCAGGGTCACTCGACTAGTGAGCTGTTACGCACTCTTTAAAGGATGGCTGCTTCTGAGCCAACCT